>ERZ1673701.130-NODE-130-length-100514-cov-16.316428_pt1 | contig 100514 bp, 81 predicted proteins | sample MGYA00580231_ERZ1673701 | MGnify/ENA primary metagenome ERZ1673701 (study PRJEB41218, sample SAMN15661798) | gut metagenome | host: Homo sapiens | place: Canada: London | collected 2015-08-20/2019-03-30 | study: EMG produced TPA metagenomics assembly of...
TTGACCGTGTGGTGAAGTATATCATCGAGAATATGGGCAAGACCTTCTCGGCAAACTCGATCTCCACCTTCCTCAAAAGCGAGCACCGCAAGGTTTCGGTGGAGAGCATCTATAACTACCTGCGCTGGCTGGAGCAGGCGTTTATTATCTACCCCTGCGAGCGCTATGACCTGCAAGGCAAGAGCATCCTGAAAACCCAGGAGAAATACTATCTCTCCGATGTATCGCTCAAGTATGCTTTGCTGGGCTATAACCGCAAAATGCTGGACGGCGCAATGGAAAATATCGTATTCCTTGAGCTGAAGCGCCGCGGTTACGATGTTTTCATCGGCAAGAATGATACAAAGGAAATCGACTTTGTGGCCACACGCCGCGACGAACGTATCTATGTGCAGGTCTGTGTCCGGATTCCGGAGACTTCTGACCGCGAGGTCGGAAACCTGATGGAGATCCGCGACCATTACCCCAAATATGTCGTTACGCTCAATGAAATGGATATAGGTATCGAGAATGGCATCCGAATCGTTCATCTTGCAGACTTTTTGATTGCAGAAGCGTGGTGAATATAGATCGCAGAATCATGCGCTGCACATCCTTGCGGCTTTGACCGTGAGGATGTGTAGCATTTTTCTTGCATGTGGGACCGGATAGTCGGAAACGTTCCGGAAAGCGTTTTCTTAAGGATGTTAAAATGATATGGAAGGAAAAGGAAATTTCAATATTAGGAAGTGTACTTCATGGAAGCGCACTTCGGCACTGAGTAAGATTTCCGTAGAATTCCTCAAAGAAACGGAGATCTTATCATATGGGATATTACAAGCGGCTGATCCGGAATTTCTTTTCCCGGTCAGCCCGTGACCTGCGGCGCAAGCTTCGGCTTTCACAGGAAGAAATGGCAGAATGCCTTCACATCACGAGCCGTGCATACAGCGACTTGGAGCGAGGGAAATACTGCCTGTCTGCGACAAGCCTGGTTTTTCTTCTGCTGCTTTTGGACGAACTGAACGACCAAGCGGTGAGAGATACGCTTTGTGCGCTTCGGCGCGAGCTCTGTGAGAATGAAGAAGATGGCCTGATGGAGGCAGAAGAAGCGCCGCCTGCCGCACTGTGTACGTAAATACTATTCGATTCAAAAATTAGGATAGGAAGATATGTATGAAGCATTGTCATGACATTCTGTTGGCAGATGCCAACGAAGTTTTTTGCGGTCTCTTGCAGGAATCCATCGCGCTGCGCGAAAACTATCGGGTCGTGCGGACAAAAAAGGGATGGGATATTCTGCGCTCTGTTCAGGAAAGACAGCCGGCGCTTTTGATCATGGATCCGGATCTTCCGGATGTGAATGGTACAGAGGTCATGCGTGAGCTGGGCCGTCAGAAGCTTGCTCTGCGCACGATCATCATTTCCTCAAGAGTGTCAAACCGCCTGCGCGAAGAGTTTTTTGCATTGGGCGCGGCATGCTATCTGCCAAAGCCGTTCAGTCATAAATTTTTATTACGCAGAATGGATCACATTTTGGGGAGATCGTGATCTTTGAATTCCATTCAGATTTTTTTGCAGACAGACCATTCGCTTTTTATAGAGCAGCGCCTCGGATCGAGGCAGCGTTTAGCAGACGTTCTGCAGGAAGAGATCTCTCCCGGGCAAGCAAAACAGCGAGGCATTGCCTCGCTGTTTTGCTATATTCACACAGATATTCATCCGAGCTTGATCGGCGAAGATATGTATTATTATGGAACGCGTATCCCGATCCTCTATTTTCATCTTGGATCCGAGTCTCAACACCCTCTCCACAGCAATCAGTATTTGCCAAAAGAAGCCTGTATCGAAACAGGGATCCTTAAACCGGTAAAGGATACTTTGTTGGCGAGCGTTCGACGTCCGCCGATGATGCTGTAGACACCGGAGCAGGCAATGAATACCTTCATTCGCCATACTTCAAAAAAGGCGAGCAACCGGAATGGCCTGCTTTGTCTCCGAGAGACATTCTTTCTTCTGATTTATCTTTTTTCCGTGGAAATTAGGCACACTGCCGCGATTATCATTATAATTCCCATGAGCGCCGGCAGGCTCAGCCCTTCACGAAAAAGCAGACAACCGATCAGCAGCGCAACACCCGGCTCGCTGGAGGTCAGCATAGATGCCCGTCCCGCGGAAACGCTCTTGAGACCCTCAATAAACAAGCTGCATGGGATTACCGTGCATGTTACGCTCATTGCAGCAAGAATGAGCGGATAACGAGCCGATGTGAAAAACATTTCCGGCAGTTCGCCTTGCAGGGCAAACGGCGTCAGTACGACACCGCCTGCCAGCGTAGACCACGCTGTTACAGCCATCGAGCCATACTGCCGCTCAACGGCAAATTTACCAAAGATTGCCTGCGTAGCATAGAAGAAGCCTCCAAGGAGACCGAATAAAATGCCGGGGAGAGGAATGCTGCCCGAACTGTTACTCAGACCGGAGACCAGAAACACCCCTCCAATGCTTAGGCACAGTGCTGCAAAGCAGCGCTGGCTGATTCGCTCACCGAATAACGCGCGTGAGAGCAGCAAAGAAAAAATGGGGGCGGTGTAGATTAAAATTGCCGATACCGCAACACCTGCTACTGACATTGACTCCCAGTAACAGACGGAAAAAGCCGTCATCGCAACAACACCATTTCCGACAAAAACCCACCAGTCTCTCAAGCGAATACGCAGCTGCGCTCTATCTGACAATGCTGCCAGCGCAAAGAGCAAAAAAGCGGAGATCAGGCTGCGCAGCCAGAGAATTTGGATACGGCTTATGCCGCTTTTTGCCAGCAGCGTGAGGAAGATGCTGACGCTTCCCCACATTGCCGACGCGGCAATGATCTGAATGACTCCCTTTTTCATAGCCACCAACCCCTATTCTTACGCTTGTTTATAACACATTTGTTTGTCGCAGCAGCTCCCTTGCCTGCTGCAGCATTTCGATTTCCTCCATGGCGCGCTCCTTTTGACTGAATACCTCAGCCTGCCTGAAGTGCTCTAGTGCCAGCTTTCGGTTCCCCTGCAAGGCGTAGATCATGGAAAGGCCGCTTTCTGCCACCGAGCGCAGCCAATAGGTCTCAAAGCGCTCATATAATTCGATGCTTTGCAGGAAGTACTTCTCAGCCCTGTCATAGTCCTTCTTGAGGAAAAGAATATAGCCGCAATCTGCATAAAAAACATCAAGGCTCTTTTGGACTTCCTTTTCCGTACAAATGCTGATCGCGCGATGAATGTACTCGAGCGCCTCATCATACTTTTCCTGCATGCGGCTATTGATCGCCAGATAGTCATAGGCTGCGGCAAGGTTGAAAAAATTTGTACCTAAAAGCTTCGGCTGCTCAAAAATCTCGACGGATTGCTTCAGATATCGTTCCGCGTCCTCGTATTTCTCCCGCATGAACATTAAGTAGCCCTGTAAACGCAGAATGATTCCGTGCTCTCTTTCATAGCCTTGAAATTCCTTGATGCGATAGGCGAGTCCAATGTACTTCTCCATCAGCGAGAAATTTTCTGCGCGAACCGTATAACACAAAACCTCAACATAGCCCTTCATCAGGATATCGTCGCGGCCGAGCTTTTTAGCCAGCTCTATCATACGATAGATCAAGACAACGCCTTTTTCGCGCTCTCCGTTGCGGATCCTTGCACGCCCCTCCAAAAAATCAAGCTTAATGCGCATCTCATAAAACAGGTCGGGAGGGATGCGATCTTCCGCCTCAATGAGATACTCGTTGTACTTCTGAAATGCCTGATAGATCTCCTTTCTGCTCATGGGAATATCCTCTCCATGCAGCAATCCTTCATCTGCGATCGTTGGAAAGAATTCGTCATAATAATCCAGCACATATTCCAGATGCTTTATGCTGTAATATATCTTTTTCTGAAGGTGGAAGGTCTGACTGTAGTGGTCTTTCACCTGCGTGAGATAATACAGATCCTGCGAATTCTCATTAAGCTTTTTTTCAAAATATTCTGCCGACAGGCGGTGGAGGGATTGCACCTTGAACTCCGGCATTTTGCTCTGCATCTGCTTTCGAAGCAGGCCAAAGCGCAGATGCAGCAGCAGGTGCTGCCCCTCCTTCTTTTCACAGACCCAGCCACGCTGAAATAAACCGCTCATACTGCGGATCACGCTGGTCGTGGTTTCCTGTGATATCGCAGCCACATCTTCGACCTCCGCCCTGCCAAGCACCGCCAACAGCTCAACGAGCGAATGCTCCTCCGGACTCAAGCTGGAAATCAGCTGATTCAGAATCCGCGTCCCCTTTTGAGAGAGGACTTCCGGATCATCACAGCCCATTTCCAGGTTGTGGATATACTCACGAAGAAGGAGAAGGTTTCCTCCCGCAAAGTTGACTCCTTTGCGGATCACCTCGTCTTTCCGATGGTGAGAGGTGATTTTATCATAAAGATATTTTTCGCCCTCCTCGCTGCTGAGCAGCGGGAAGTCGATCCGGCGTGTTGCGGGGAGCGAGCATAGACGCTCCACCATGGACGGCTGCGTCTCAAAGCTTGGGCAGTACTCGCCGATGATCCATACCGCCTCCGGCGCTTTGCCAAAAAAGCATGAAGCGAGGATATCCGCACTTGCCTTGTCGAGCGCTTCAATGTTTCGCAATACGGCGACGCAGCGCTTTCCACTCCGTCTCATCTGCTCAAGCAGCCGTTCCAACACTTTTATATAGTGCAGAGCTATGGCATTCTGGCCGATTGGCTTGATTTCCTCTTCGCCGTTGATCTTTTGCAGCTTTTCGCTCAGACGCTCTGCGCCATAGTACATCAAGCCTCTGTCGGAAAATTGAAAGTCAAGCTCGATAAGATCTCTGATTTTGCGGGATTCGAGAAATTGCTCTATCGTTTCACTTTTCCCCATGCCGATGCTTCCCGTCAGAATGCAGTGATGACAGTTTGCTCCCTGCAAAAACGCCTGATACTCATGGTCGAGGCTTCCGACGGCGCCTGGATGATAGATTTTCGTTCCCCGTGTAGAGAGCATCGCCTGTGTTGCCTTTTTCAGATTTCCAATATCTTCATAGAGCTTTCTGGTTTCTGCCTCAGGGGCGACCCCAAGCTCCTCCTCTATGCGGTGCTCCAGCTCACGGTAGAAGGCTGAGGCGGCGTTCCATTCTTCTCTGGCGATGTAAACGCGCATCAACGCGCGTCCGGCCTCTTCGTTGTAGGGATCTATGGCAAGAATATGCTGCGCACAATCCTCGATCTGCTGTGCTGCGTGCTTTGAAATGCTGCGGCGCAAAGCGTTGATGAATTTTCGGATTGCCAGCTTTTCATAAGCGCTGCGGATACCGCTGACCCAAGCATCAAACTCGGGGCAGCTGCGGATATAAAAGTGGTCTAAAAAAATATAGCTTTTGAGGGAAAGCATCTGTACGTCATTATCCTCCATGATAAAGACGTCGATGTCTTTTTGCACGATAGCCTTCGGGGACACTCTGACAACAGAGTGCCCCTTCGTTTCAAGCACATTGGCGCCTATCGCAGCTTTAAGCATATAGAGGCTGTTGCGCAGGTTTCGCCGTGCGCTTTCCTCTGCGTAATCGCACCAAAGAAACTCAGCAAGCTCATCCCGCGTAGCGCTGCCATTGTAGAGCACATACAACAAAAGCGCCCAGAATTTCTTCTGCTCCAGATTCACCGATACTCCATCGATACGCACCTCTGGCCTTCCGAGAAAGCAAACATCAATCTTCATAAAAGCAGCCTCCATTGTTTGAAATTCCCATTTTTTGAGCTTCGCGCACCCCTCCTGTGAAAACGCATGGCGTTGGTGCTGCGGAGAGCAAAAATCGAAACAGGGACTTATTTTACTGCATGTTCGGGTTGTTCCTTTGAATTTATGTTACCAGAGATGCCGGCCCTTTGCAATTAGTGAGACTGCCAAATCGTGCCACGCTCAAAATACGTTTTCGGACTGCCAGCGGCGAAGGGCTTCTTCCGAAAAGCCAAACGTTTTACGCAGAACCTCCTGTGTGTTTTCGCCGAGCCCAGGCGCCGGATGAGCTGGGTTTGGCGGTGTGGCAGACATTTTGATGGGGTTCCCCGTGATTTTTACACGCCCCATTCCGGGTTGATCAATTTCTACAAGCATATCTCGCTGCAGCAGGCTTTGATTTTCACATGCCTCCTCAACTGAGCTCAGCGGCCCGCAGGGGATTCCTTCCGCACGCAGCAGCCTCAGACACTCCTCCGATGTACAGTCCATCAAGGCCCGCTCAATGATCTGCTTGAGCTCAGCATCGTTGGCGGAGCGATGGCAGTCCTCGTCAAATTTCGGGTCTTGTATCAGCTCCGGCTGCCCGATCAGACGGCACAGCGCCGCAAAGTGGTTGTTGCTTGCGATGGCAATGACGACCGCTCCGCCCTTACACCGATATACATCGAATGGCGCGCTCAGCGGATGCCTTGCGCCAACCCTCTTGGGGCATTCGCCGCCGATGGTATAGCGAACAACGTTTGTCTCCAAAAACGCGAACGTACTATCGAGCATCGAAATGTCGATCAGCTGGCCTTCCCCTGTTTTTTCACGCTGATAGAGTGCCATCAGAATTCCGGAAAGTGCATACATACTGGCGCTCAGATCGCCGACGGAGCAGCCTGCCCGCGCAGGCTGTCCGTCGGGATAGCCGGTAATGCTCATCAAGCCGGACATCCCCTGTGCCACCACATCATAGGAGCGCAATGTACGCAATGGTCCGGTCTGGCCAAAGCCGGAAATTGCACAGTAGATCAGGCGTGGATTGATCGCATGCAGACATTCATAAGAGTAACCGAGCGATTCCATTACGCCGGGCTTGAAGTTCTCCACCAGCACATCACAGTCCATGACCATTTTGTAGAGGATTTCCCGCCCCTTTTTCAGGTCCAGTGTTACACTTTTCTTTCCTCGGTTGACAAGCGTATAATAGCCGCTCTGCCCATTTTTGAATGGGCCAAACGCACGGCTTCCCTCCCCTGCCCCGGGGCGTTCGATTTTAATGACTTCTGCGCCAAAATCCGCCAGATTCATCGTGCAGAAGGGTCCGGAAAGAAATTGCGACAAATCGAGAACGCGAATGCCCTCCAGCGCTTTCTCCATGTCCCCTCTCCTCTCGCCGAAATATCTCTATGATATGCTCAGGCTTTCTCTCCCAGCTTTTCCAGCAAGGAGCCGATCACTTCTCTGTAATCGCCGACCAGCCCATAATCCGCTACTTCGAAAATAGGCGCATCCGGATTGGTGTTGATCGCTACAATGATTTTGCTTTCCTTCATTCCCGCAAGATGCTGGATCGCACCGGAGATACCGCAGGCAATGTAAACATCGGGCTTAACGGTTGTTCCGGTCTGGCCTACCTGACGGGTCGGATCTATCCAACCGGCATCTACTGCCGCACGTGAGGAACCAACCGTCCCCCCAAGCCGATCTGCCAGCCTGCGCAGGAGATCAAACCCATCCGGCCCACCGAGACCCAGACCGCCGGATACGATCACGCGAGCCTCGGTCAGCGGGATCTCCGTCAGTTTCTTAGCGACTGTCTCAAGAACTTCCGTGCGGATATCCTCCGCTTTCAGCAAAGGAACGACCTTGATGATCTCCGTGCCGTGCATCTGATCGCATACTGCCTTGTCCATCACGCCGGGGCGCACGGTTGCCATCTGCGGGCGGCGCTCCGGACAGCGGATCGTTGCCATCAGATTCCCGCCGAAGGCGGGACGTGTCTGCATCAGGTCTTTCGTTTCTTCATCTAATGAAAGGCTTGTGCAATCTGCGGTAAGACCGGTGTTGAGACGTGCGGCAAGGCGAGGCGCAAGATCTCGTCCGATATGTGTTGCACCAAAGAGAAGGATCGCCGGAGTCTCCTTTCTGACCAGCTCCGCCATTGCGGCAGTATAGCCGTCTGTCGTATAGTGTTCCAGCAGCGGACTTTCTACCGAGTAAACAACGTCTGCGCCATATTGGCTGAGCTGCTCGGGGATCGACTCATCTGTACCGCTGCTTAGAACAACCGCGCATAGCCTTTCTTCAAGTCCTTGCGCGAGCTTTTTTCCTTCACCAAGCAGTTCAAGCACAACCGGTGCGATTTTGCCTTCTCTGAGCTCTACGAAAACCCATACATTTTTGCTGTTTTGCCTTGTCATTGCTCTTCTCCCCCTTAAATCGCGTGTTTTTCACGCAGCGCGTTGATCAGCTTGCCGGTCATATCGTTGATGTCGCCTTGCCAGATCAGACCTGCACGGGAGCTGACTGGGGAGAACGAACGCACAACCTTCGTTGGGGATGCCTTCAAGCCGGTATCTGCCGGAGTGATGTCAAGGTCCGCAATGGAGAGGACCTTTATTTCCTTTTCATAGGCCTCGCAAATACCAAGAATCGAAAGGTATCGCGGCGTATTCAGCTCCTTGACTGCTGAGAGCAAAACGGGGGTCGTGACCCTGATCACCTCATAGCCGGTCTCCAGCTGCCGCTCCGCTGTCAGAGTTTCGCCCGACAGCGTCAGCCCGCGGACATAGGTGACCTGTGGAATATCCAGCCGCTCTGCAAGCTCGGGGCCGACCTGCGCGGTGTCTCCGTCAATAGCCTGACGGCCGACAAACACAATATCCGCGCAGCCCAGCGAACGGATCGCCGATGCCAGCGCATTGGAGGTGGCCCATGTATCAGCTCCGGCAAACGCGCGGTCAGAGAGAAGCACGGCTTCATCTGCGCCCATTGCCAAGCACTCGCGCAGCATGGCGCTGGCCTGCGGTGGCCCCATTGTCAGGGCAATGACCTGCGTAGAGGGAGCGACATCCTTGATGCGCAGTGCCTCCTCCAGCGCATTGGCGTCCTCAGGGTTGAGAATACTTGGTACGCCGGCACGGATCATGGTGTGTGTCACCGGATCAATACGGACTTCTGTTGTATCGGGAACCTGCTTGACACAAACAATAATTCTCATACTTCTTCCCTTCCTTACTTTAAGAGCTGTTTGGCAATGACGATCTGTTGAATTTGAGAGGTACCCTCATAGATCGTCGTGACACGGGCATTCCTGAAAATTCTCTCAATGGGATAGTCCTTCATGTAGCCATAGCCGCCGTGCAGCTGCAGAGCCTTGGCCGCAACCTCATTGCACATCTCCGAGGCAAAATACTTTGCCATGGCTGCCTCCTTGGTAATGTCCATGCCAAGATCCTTCTTCTGCGCGGTGTCGTAAATCAGCGCGCGTGCGCAGTTGATCTTGGTTTCCATATCCGCCAGCATGAACTGGATCCCCTGAAATTTTCCGATTGCGCGTCCGAATTGCTGCCGTTCCTTGACATACTTGACGGCCTCGTCCATCGCGCCTTGTGCAATACCGAGACACTGCGCCGCAACCACAAGACGCCCGGAATCGAGCGTCTTCATGGCCATGATAAAGCCTTCGCCCTCTTTGCCTAAGATCTGGTCCTTGTGTACGCGGCAGTTATTGAGAATTACATCACTTGTAGGTGAGCCGCACACGCCCATCTTTCTTTCCTTTTTGCCCGTTGAGAAGCCCGGTGTATCCCTCTCAACGATAAATGCTGTAATGCCATGACTTCCCTTGCTCTTATCCGTCACGGCAAAAACGACAACGAAATCGGCAACCGGAGCCGCCGTGATAAAGGTCTTTCTGCCGTTGATGATGTAATAGTCACCGTCCTTGACCGCTGTTGTCTTCATTGCGCCAGCATCCGAACCGGCCCCCGGCTCGGTGAGGGCAAAGGTGCCCTCCTTCGCCCCCCGCATCTCGGGGAGAAGGTATTTTTTCTTCTGCTCCTCCGTGCCGTAACGCGCCAACGGAATACCGAGGAGCGTATTCGGAGTTGTAACATGCAGCGTGGTGGACACACACACGCGCGCCAGCTCCTCCATTACGATCGCCATCACAACATAACCGGCGTCAACGCCGCCATATTCGCGCGGGATCGTAATGCCGAAATAGTTATTCCTTGCCAGCTTTTGATACAACTCCTGAGGGAACTCTCCCGTCTCGTCGATTTGCGCCGCAAGCGGCGCAACCTCCTTGAGGGCAAAATCCCGAACGGATCTACGAACGAGCTCTTGCATTTCTGTATGGATCATGATCAATACCTCTCTAAATATTTTTGCGCAATAGCAGCGAAGCAAGCCTGAGATGAGCCTTTGCGGCAGCCACTCGATCCGGTATCTCAACATTATCCGGAGATAGTGGACATCAGAGCTGTTCAACGAAACATCTCTGCGAACGCCTGAATGCGCGAGCATGCCTGCTCACAGCCGCCCGGGCCGCTCAGCTCCAGTCCGATCTGTGCAATGCCTTTTTGCTGAAGGGTCTCGCGCAGGATGGGGTAATCATATTCCTCCGGATCGCAGAACGCCGGCATCGCAACAATTATCCCGTCGGCCAGCCCGGAGCTTACGAGCTCCACCAGTTTGTCCGCCCGCAGCTTCTTCTCATCCAGCGCGAGGGACGAGCAGCGGACGCTGCTCCACCATGCGGCAATGCGTTCAAGAGCGCTTCCGTTCTCCGGCACAAGCGTCTCCACCTGCAACGATTCCTGCGCGAGCATATCTGCTGTCACAGCGAAGCCGTTTTCCTCCATGCACCTTAGGAGCCTCTCTGTGTCGAGCGCGATGCCTGTTAGGGCTACCGCCCTGCGCGGCTTGACTTCAGGCAGTTTTTTCAATTCACTGGTCAGCTCGCGCACAAGCATCGTATAGTCTGCTTTATCACGGAGGAAGCCGTTCATAAACACATTGTGACGGGCGGATGCGGTAATCACGTCCGTGTGTCTAGATGCGACAGAGGAGAACTCCTGCATGGAGAGGCGATACTCGTTATATACATTGATCGATTGATTCAAGGCATCCTCGCTGATCGGCCGTCCGCAAATCTGCTCTAAACGCGCCTTGACCTCTCGTAGCTCACTTTCCATAAACCTTTGCCCTGCTTTGATTTGGCGGTTTTGCGGATAGACAACAGGGATCATCGGGATCTCCGGCACCGCGATGCGCCAGTTTTGCCCTGCTGATTTCAGCGCATCGCAGAGAATTGGCACAATTACAGCAGATAATACGCCATCAAAAGCGCCTTGCAGCGCAAGCTCCATACTCTGCTGGATCGGGGCGCAGAAAAAAGCGGGAAAATACCGCTTGACCTCGCGCAGCTCTATGTCCGCGCCCCAAAGTCCGACCGGCAGCATATTGGCTGCATAAACAATTTCCTCCGGACAGAACTCAAGCATACAGCCGACGGCTCTTTTACCGGTTCTCTCCATTTCTGCCGCAGCAGTCTGCACAGGAGACCTTACACCGTCCGCGCAAAGCGCTAAGATTTTATCCACTCGCGTCATACCTGCGCCTCCTTCTTTTTGTTCTCCATTACCTCGCACAAGCCCTGAACGCGGGATTCGTATTGCGCCTGTGCATAGCAGCGCGGGTCGGACTGATCCCCGTCATACATTGCTGTCGGAATATTTAGCGTACTGCGCAGCCGCCGCTCCATTTCATACAAAATACCGTCCCATGCCTTACAGCTCCGATTCATATGAATCAACGCGCCGTCTACCTGCGCCCGCCGCGCAAGATTCACGCGGCGATCGCAGGAACGGTCAACATTTGTGTTGTCCAGTACGACGCTGTAAGAGCGCAGCATCTCGTCCAAGTCCTTATAGGTTCGCCCCCACGTTTCGGTATAGACTGTGCCGCAGAGATTACATCCGCTGTTTTTCAGCGTCTTGTAGTTGTGCGATAAATGAGGCCAACAGGCGATCCCTTCCATCATGATGCGATATTTCGGCTCACCCTTGAAGGTTGTCTCGCCCGCCTGATAGCGCTCCTCCAGCTCGTCGGCCAGAAGACGAATTGCCTCCACCGTCTCCCTGCGGCCTCTTGCACAGACCATAAGGGCCATGTAATTGAACATTTCAAAGCCGTTCATCGGACTTGGATTCGCTTCAAAGTACTTTGAGGCCCGTTGCCACTGCTTTCCGCACTCGTTAGAGATCTCCATGACCTCTTTAAAACGCTTCTCGTCCCAGTTAGCGCCCGTCACATCCTCCAGCCGGCTGATCAGATACGGAATTTGCTCATGCATATACTCCATGCGCGAGGGTGTGACCTCATACGCATTGTTAAAAGGGATATCATACACGATCAAGGGAACGTCACACACCTTTGCGACATTCTCAAACCACTTCACAAGCTGATTGCAAATATTGTTGCTGCAAACCACATAGTCCGGCAAAGGCATTTTTTGACTTTCGCAGTCACCCTTGCTTATAAAGCCGAGATTTACCCGCGCATAGCCGCACAGATCGTTGCTATAGCCGAGCTTCTCCGCTATGGCGATCATATCCATAGACTCGTGCTTAGCCGACAGCGAGGTAGAGTGGTTTTCCGGATAGCAGACCGTCAGACCCATCGCCTCCAGAAACTCCTGTGGGAAATTCGATGATACCCAGCCGACCTTTTTTCCTGCCTGCTTCGCTTCCCATGCTTCTTCATAGTGCTTGTCCAGCAGCCGATTGAGCATATCCTTCGCCTTAATCTTCTCTTCTGACATACCTCAGCACTTCCTTTCGAATTTCCCCTACCGGATTACGCCCTTTTCCTTCAATGCCTTGATCGCCTCGGGCTGATATCCCGCCGCTTCCATAATTTCGTCGGTGTGCTCACCGATACGCGGCCCCTTTTCATACGGCGGAACGCCCATCGCCTTAAAGTTTACCGGAGACCGCACCAGAATGCGGCTTGTCCCGAGCTTTTCGTCCTCTGGGTAGTCCTCCACACGAGCCAAATCGTGATCGCCCCATGCCTGTGGATCCTCCAGAATCTCCTCCCAAAGCATTTCCTTTTCAAAGGGTAGATCTGCATCTTCGAAAATCTTTACCCACTCATCAGCTGTTTTTTGGCGGAACGCCTTATCCAACTCCATCATAAAGGGCCTTGCGTTGTCCTTGACCTTTGCAAAAGTGTTAAAGCGTTCGTCCTCCGCCAGATCCTCCCGGCCGACAAGCCGGCAGATGTGTTGGTACTCCTTGTCGTATGCGTTCACGCCGCCCTGAATCCACCGGCCGTCCTTCGTGGGGTAGGCTGCCTGAAACGGATTGGAGGTATCCAGACGGGAACGAGGATACGGATTCCCGTACTGGCTGGAAGCGATCAGATGCTCCATACAGTAAAGCGCCGTTTGATATAGGTTTACACTGACCTTATCACCCTTTCCGGTTCTTTGGACCTTGAGCAGTGCGGCGCAAACACCGGCTGTTAGCGCAAGGCCGACCTGCTGATCGCCAAAGCCGGCAACCGTCATAACCGGTGACGTTCCTTTTTCATACAGAGTTCCGCTGATACCGCCGCGGGCGTAATAGGCCGTAAAATCATAACCGGGGCGATCCTTGTGAGGCCCTTCTTCCCCGTAACCGGAAACCTGCCCGTATACCAGCCTTGGGTATCGGTCTGCAAGCTGGGCATAGGAGAGCCCCATGCGTACCAGTGCATCCTCACGGTTATTGGTTACAAAAACATCCGCGCCCTCCAGCAGGCGGTGCATGACCGCCATGCCATCAGGGTCCTTCAGGTTGATCACAATACTATGCTTATTGGAGTTCTGCTGATCAAAGGCGACGTTTTCATCAGGCTGCGTCGGCATGTTTACCAACGCGCCCATATTGCGCATCGGATCACCCTTGGGGGATTCTACCTTGATCACATTTGCGCCCCAATCCGCCATAACGCGGGCTGAGGAGGGAGCGGCAACAAAAGTCGCCAGCTCAACAACAGTAATGCCTTCCAGCGGTCTGACACTCAATTCCATTTGATAAACCTCCGTTTTCTCGCATTTTGCTGCCTGTCTTATTTCACAATCCGGTCAATGATCCCGTCATCGCAGAGGTAGGGCAAAGTAATGCTGTCGCGCGGATCATCGTGGAGCAATACGGTCTTGATCGAGTTCTCGTTTCTTGCCCACGCACGGCGCGCGACCCCGCACATGACGTCAAAGTTGATTGCACGCTTTATGATACGATCCGTTTTCTCGCTGCCATCCAGCAGCAAGCCATAGCCGCAGCTTTGGGAGTTTCCGATGCCGACTCCGCCGCCGTTGTGCATCGCCATCATCGTCATGCCCATGCCGGCATCACCGCCAAAAACCAGAGCAGACATATCTGCGGTGATGTTGCTGCCGTCCTTGACATTCGAGGTTTCACGGGACGGCGCGTCTGCTCCTCCGGTATCCATGTGATCACGGCCCATCATGATCGGGCCGATCTCGCCGTTTCGGACCATTTCGTTGAATTTCAGAGCGATGCGCCCGCGCGTGTCAGCGTCCTGATAGAGAATGCGCGCCTGCGTGCCAATGACAAGCTTGTTTTTCTCGGCATCACGGATCCAAACATAGTTGTCATAATCCTGATAGCGGCGATCCTTATCGATACATCCCATTGCGGCAATATCCGTCTTATGCAGATCCTCCGGCTTGCCGGATAGGCACACCCAACGGAACGGGCCGTAACCATAGTCGAACAGATTCGGACCGAGGAATGCCTCTACGAAGGACTTGTAGATGAATCCGTCAAGCGGATTCTCGCCGTTGACGCAGACCTCCTTAATGCCGATCTCGTACATGGTGGAGGTCAGGCTGTTGCCGTAATCGAAGAAATAGGTGCCTCTGCTGCGCAGAATTTCAATCAACTCATGATGCTTGCGCAGCGTCTTTTTCACCAGCTCTACAAACTGCGGCTTATCCTCGGCCAACATTTTTGAACGTTCCGCAAAGGTAAGCCCCTGCGGGCAATAGCCGCCATCGAAAGCAACATGGCAAGAGGTTTGGTCTGTAAGAATATCGATCTTTTCGTTGTGGTCAACGGCGTATTGCAGCAGATCCACAACATTTCCGTGGTAGGCAATAGACATCGGCTCGCCCTTGGCAATATAGCTGCGCGCCAGCTCGAATGCTTCTTCTGGCGTTTCCGTACGCAGCGTGACCCAGCCAAGGCGTTGGCGAAGTGCGATTTTAGACTCGTCTACCTCAGCAATAATGCCAACGCCATTGCACATTTCGATAGACTTTCCCTGAGCGCCGCTCATGCCGCCAAGACCGGCCGTGACGAAAAGCGCCCCCTTCATCATATCCTCACTGTTCGTGTGGTGCAGCACTGAGCGTGCAACCGATAAAAGCGTGGAGAACGTCCCGTGGACGATACCCTGACTGCCGATGTAGAACCAGCCGCCGGCGGTAAACTGACCGTAGTTGGAAACGCCCATCGCTGCGGCGCGATTCCAGTTGTCATTATCATCGTACTTGCCCACAAGCAGACCGTTGGTCAGAATCACACGCGGTGCCTCTGCACACGAGTGGAACAGACCGACGGGGTGGCCCGAACTGACGACCAGCGTTTGATCCTCCTCCATCTCTTCCAGATATCGCTTGATGAGCAGATATTGCATCCAATTTTGACAGACCTGACCGGTCTCGCCGTAGGTGACCAGCTCATAAGGGTAAAGTGCAACATCGAAGTCAAGATTGTTATCGATCATAACCTGAATGGCTTTGCCAGCCATGCATTTGCCTTTATATTCGTCAATGGGACGCCCCCATAGCTTTCCGTGCGGACGAAAACGGTAGCCGTAGATTTTACCGCGCTCCATCAATTCCTGATAGAATTCCGGCGCCAGCTCGGCGTGATATTCCTCGGGAATATAGCGCAATGCGTTCCTCAGCGCAAGTTTCACATCGCTTTCGCTCAAATCAGATTCGCGCTTGGGTGCGCGGCGTACCGAGGGATCAAACTCGCCCATGCTCGGCAGTGGTCCGTCAAGCTTGATCCTCATGTAGCTTCCTATCTCTTTATTGTCCATAATATTTGCCTCCTTTGGACATGACGATTTTGGCTATTGCCTGATATTTGTCGTTTCAATGTACTTAAAACATTAAACATTTCTCTGACGTTTTCCCCCATTTGGCAGTTTTCCTGCCCCATTGTGAGAGGTGGGGCAGGAAAACTGCTGTATGGGAGATAGTGAAGAGAGAGGTGGTGTCAGAATCCGAAGATGATCTTGCAGCACAGAGCGCACAGCGGGATCAGAAACAGCGTTCTTTCAAGGAAGATGATGAGCAGATCCTTGAAGTCGACCGGAATATCCGCCTCCAGCATGGCGTTGGCGCTCTCGGTGAAGAATATGATCTGAGAGGTAGAAAGCAGGACGACAAAGAAGCCTGCCTCCGCGCACACCGCCGTGCCCTTGAGAAGGGTGGAGGGTAGAGAAAGAGCAAAGAAACCGGAAAGGACCGAGGGTGCGATAATGTCCACATCCGGAACACGCAGCAGAGCAAGAATGGGCTTGACGGGAACACCGAGCCAACCGATAATGGGGGTATAATTTGCGAGGGCAAGGAAGATCACCGACAGAGACATAACATAAGAAGAGACCTTCAACGCGAAGTTACCGGCACCGACGATGCCGCTGAGCATATCGGACATACCGGCGCTCTCTGCCTTATCAAGGCCGGCGCGAAGCGCGCGGGAGAAAATTTCCTTATCATAATGGGCTCCGCTCTGGCGCATTTCTTCCGTCTGCACCTCGCCGTCATAATAAATATCCGGCTTTTTGGACAGCGGAGGGATCCGCACCATGATAGCCGCCATCACAAAAACAAGAATCAGCGAGGTGAGGATCATTTGGGAATAGTACTCTGAGCAGTTTGCCATACCGGAAAGGAAGGCATAGGCGCCAAGCGAGCAGATGCTGAACGAGGTGGTGATCATGCACGCTTCACGGGCGGTATAGGTTTTGTTCTTGTATAGGTTGTTGGTGATCATAACACCGACAGCCGGCGCGCAGACAAAGGACGAAAGTGCGTCAATGGAAGCCTTGCCAGGCACCTTGAAAAGCTTGCGCATGATGGGCTCAAGAAGAATGCCGATGAAGTCAAGCAGGCCAAACTCGGTCAGGAATACCACCAGCGTACCGGCAATTATGCCGGCATAGAGCACATCTCGCACGACATTGACAGAGCTGGTGCCGACTGTCGGATCAATAACGAACTGGGGGCCAACATTGAGCACCACCATGACCGCAAAAATTGCAGCTGTAACGAAGGTGAAGTATGCAAACACGCCGTCCTTGCCGTGGTGGCTCTTGAGCCAGCCATCCTTTTTCTTGGAGAAACGGGCGGCAATAGCGGTTGCCAGCGTAAACAGGCAGATGAGTACCACCAGCCATGTGTTCACCTGTGCCGGAACCGCCTTCTTGACGATGTTGATGACCTGAAGCATAGGGACCGCTTTGCTTCCGTTGACCGTCACATTGACGAAAAAGATCCAAATTCCCAGGGCGCTCAATACTACAAACTTAAACCAGGTCAATGCGCTATATTTCTTTTTTTCCATGATCATGACCGTTCCTTTCCGCTGCGCTGCAAGGCACTAAAGGGAAGTGAAACGTAGTGCCTCTATCACAGCTCGTAAAATTTGTTAAATATAGACTTTAAGCATAACTTTTTTTCCCGCTCTCAGGGGGCGTGGTTTTTTGCGCTCTTTTTCAGAATCGTGCTTGAATTACAATGCTTCAACCCGTATGCCCTCCTTACTTGTCCTCTTTATTTTTTTAGGAATTACAAGATTGCCATTCCTGTGGGACCAGCTCCATGCGTGGATTTTCCTTGACGGCGGAAAGCAGGGCGTCTGATACCCATATCTCTTCCAGCGCAAGGGTGTTGCGAATCTTCACAATTTTGAGCGCCGCCTTGTTGAGATTGCGCTGCGCCTTCACAGCAATGCGGATCGCCTCATCCTCAGTCTGGGCCATCATCGGGATCCGCGCCTCTTCGATCAGCTTTGCTGACAGCGTGTTAATATATGTTGCCTCCAGATCCGCGCTGCTTAATACGCTGCGAAGCATCACATCGAACATTCCCATGCCGACCGCCACTCCGTGCGACTCTTCTGAAAGCCCAAGCAGAACCATTCTCCCTATCTCGGGAACCGGTACCGCCGGCGTCTTGAGTGCCGGACTGTGACCAATGACCTGAGGATCAAAGCCGCATCCGGAAATGTTTTTTCCGATCTGCTCTACGACCAATACATCGATCTTTGGGATCATCAGCGCCGGCATGAAACGCTTGGAGAGTATCACCAATTCCTTTTCCCGTTCGATCAGTCCCGGGTTTGGGACCGCCTCGACCCAAGCTGTTTTGTGATAAGCGTTGTCGATTAACGCTATGCCAAAGCCGACATTGACCCGCTCCATGATCAAGCGTGCGGCTTCCTCCAGAATTGCGGCAAACTCTTCCGGCGCCCGTTCATGTATTGTCGAACAGCCCTCCTGGTTGCCCAGCCCGATCACCAACATTTTGCACAGCCCACTCTGCAGCGGTCCCACAAAATCGGTATGCAGCTTCACACGGTTGATGGGGATCACCATGTCGGCACGCAGCGCTTCGCAGTCAAAATAGACCGGAAGCCCGTCCTTCAGATGACCAATACATTCGCTTTTCACATTGGTTACCACAGGGACCCCGAGACATTCCTCTGTCACACCATAGCCTGCAAGCACGGAGCGCTGCCCCTCCGGCGTTCCTCCTCCATGACTTCCCATAGCGGAGAGGACGAATGGGATGGCTCCAAGCTCTGCCAACCTGTCAACTGCCGCCTTGACGACTATTCCTATATTGGCGATCCCCCGACTTCCGACCGCGACCGCAACCCTCATCCCAGGCCTGACCTTTTCGCGGATGTCCGCGCGGGACAGCTGTGCGAGAGCCGCCCTTTGCACGTCCTCGATCTCATCCGCCGCAAAGAGCTGACGGACGCGATGCATCCGCGGCAGGCGGTAGCTTAAATCTCTTTCCAACAGCATCCCCATGACGCTTTCGATCTCCTTGAACAAATTGTGCCGCGTATACTCCCTTTCTATGGCATATTTTAACAAGCAACTGTCATGATAATGTCATTTTGTATTCGGCAAATCGTTACTTTCTCTGAAGTTTTTTGTTCATTTTCGAGGGATATATAAATTATCGCGAGGTTTTTAAGACGTTTTGTTCTTTGCGGAGCGTCTCCGTGCGGCCGATCATCCGCCCCATACATGACGATAATAGCGCATTTATGGAAAGCCACAGATGATTTTTGTGCCGTCATTGATGTTGCGTTCAAAACGCCCTTTTTATCGGCATGTCAACAAAATAAAAAAAGCGACCATAGCTTCAAGCGGACCTGACAGTCCGCCTTCTGCTCTCGCCCTATCTTGACACCACAGCGCGGAAACGGTACAATAAAGCCATAAAATACTGGGAAAGCAGGCTTTTTTACGATGCGTGCAAGGATAAACGAGAAAAACAACTCCGTATGGCTCACGGTGGCGCTGTGCCTTGCGCTCGCGGTGCTGGGAGTGCTGCATTTCGGCGGCATTGGAACGAAATGGCTGACGCTGCTCGCGGGCATTGGTGTGATCGCGCTGCTTGTGCTCGGCGACCGCAAACGGATCTGGAACCTCCCTTCCCTGCTGCTGCTCGGCTATGCGGCGTTTTCGTGGGTGACGATTTTTTGGGCGATGTCCGGCAAGTTTCATCTGCGCGAGGGGTCGAAGATCCTCATCGCGGTGTTTTTCTTCCTGCTTGTTGCCATGCACGGGCGCTTCGACGGCGCGTTTATGCGGCGCGTGATGGGTGTGATCGCGGGGATTTCCGCGCTCTATGCGTTTTTGAGCGTGGAGGCAGTGAGCACGGGCATTACAAAGCTGCTGTTGGAAAGGCTGCCCGCGATAGACACGGAGAAGATAGCATTTAATGGCGCACGCCTGTATGGTATCTTTGGTAACTCAAACATTGAGGCGTCGGTTTTTGCCATCGGCGTTCTGCTCTCAGTCGCACTCGTGTACGGAGCGGAGAAAAAATGGCAGCGTGTTCTTTTTACCGTTACGCTGTCGGTCAGCGCGTTTGCATTCCTGCTGGTGTTCAGCATGGGTGCGATCGCCTGCTTCATCGCGGCGGTTGCAGTATATCTAATTTTTGCGGGAAAGGGACGCAGCGCGGCCCTGCTGCGGATGCTGGGCGCGGCTGTGCCGACGCTGGTGTGCGGATTTATTGCCTTTGCGCTGTTTAACAGCGAGCGGAGCGCGCTGGTGCTTGCCTTGCTGCTGGCAAATGCGGGGGTGTCCGTGCTGCTGGAGCTGACGGTGAGCGGGTGGCTCTCCGCGGTGCTGGAGCAGCACGAGAAGCTCGCCTTCGGCGTGCTGATCGCGGTGGTGCTGGGCGCGGGCGTGTACGCCGTTGCGGCAATGAATGTGACGGGACCGTATACCTTTGGACCGGAGCTTTACCGTAGTGAACAGTTGAGTGCGGGCGAGCATACGATTCAGGTCGAGGCGGACGGGGTAGTGTCGCTTAACATTTACACGCAGAACGCTGTACAAATGATGTCGAGCGGCGGCACGGATATTTACAATGCAACGGTGGGGGGAGAGGCGTCCTTCACCGTGATGGACAAGGACGCAAAGACCTTTTTCGTTTTTTCCGCTGAACCGGGCGTGACAGTCAGACGCGCGGTCATCGACGGCACAGAGGAGCTGCCGCTGCGCTACAAGCTGCTGCCCGGCTTTGCTGCCTACCGCGTGCAGAGCTTCGGTATGAACAACTCCACGATACTGCGTGAGATGTTTTGGGGGGACGCGGTAAAGCTCTGGAAGCTCAGCCCCATTGTCGGCAGCGGTGTGGGTGCGTTTGAGACCGGCGTGACGCGGGTGCAGGACTATCCCTATGAGACGAGGTATGTGCATCAGCATTATCTGCAAATTCTGCTCGAGGACGGCGTGGTCGGGCTTGCGTTATATGTTGGCGCGTTGGCCGCAATGCTGCTTGCGCTTTGGAAAAAACGGAAGCAGACACCGGAGAGCCAGTATTACTGGCTCTACCCTGCCCTGTGCGCGGAATTTGTGATGAACGGCTTGCAGATGCTTTGGGACGTATCCATGTCGATGATCGTGTTCCTCTGCATGACCTATGCTGTCTACGGGCTGATCGTCGGCGCGTGGGCTGAGCCGTTTGCGGAAAAAGCCGCCGCGGCGGAGGAGAACGGAAGAAAGAAGAAAAAGCAGGCGAAAAGGCTTGACCCCTCCCTGCTGGCGCGGAATATTGGCATCGGCTTTACCGCGGTCGTGGTGCTGACGCTGTGCGGCAACCTCTATGCGGCGTCGAAGGCAGACGCGCCGGTCGCGGATGGGGATGAGTTTCTCTATAACCTCAGCGCGGCGGCAAAGCTCGACCTTTATGAACGGAACGACATGATGCTCTCCTATGTGGTGAATTCATTGGAGATGGAATATCCGGAGGATTACCGTGAACAGGCAGACGAGTATGCCGCGCAGCTCTCTAAGGTGCAGAGCAACACCATTCCGCGCTATCTGGTGGACTATTATCTGCGGACGGAGCAGTACGGCGAGGCGGTCGATGAGGCCATTCTCGGCGCGATGTATTCGGCGTCAAACGCAGACACTTGGAACAGCTGCGCCGCGCTGCTTAACGAAGCGCTCTTCCAGAGCATGCTCACTCCTCTTCTGACGGAGGATCGGGAGCCGCTGATGGCGAAGCTGACGGCATACCGCGATGCGCTGGAGGCGCACAATGCAGGGGCGTATGTGCCGGTGGAGCTGAATGAGGAAACGCAGGCGTTCTTTGACAAGATCGTTGTCCTGAACGGCTGCATAGACGATGACCGGCGATTTGCGGAGACGCTGTTCACGACCTGACGATCCCCAAAATGCAAAAGCACCTGTAGCTGCGGCTATAGGTGCTTCTGTTTTGCCTCATGTGAGTTTTGTCCGAGCGGTCGGAAGACTGTGAACGGCGACAGAGGAACGGCGCGGAAAATCCTCCTACACTTGAAGTATAGACTTCAATGAAGGAGGACTTTTTCTTTGAAACAGGACATCATCTGTTCCGGCGTTCCGGACGCGGAAATGCTGGGCGCGGCGGTGGGAGAGTTTCTGCGGACGGTGCGCCCGGATCGGCAGCGGCTCTACGACTACTACCGTGGCGAGCAGCCGGTGAACAAGGGCGAAGCCGTGCGGGGCCGTCCCAACAATCTGCTGCGCGCGCCGTTCCCACGCTACATCACGGAGGTACACACGGGATACTTTCTCGGCATCCCCCCTGCCCTCGCCTACGGCGAGGCTGCGGCGGGCGAGCGATACGCGGCGCTGAGCCGAGATCTCGACCTGCCGCACCTCTACTTTGACCTTGGGCGCGACCTGAGTATTTGCGGCGCAGGCTTTGCACTCGTGTGGGCGGAGCGCAGCGGCGTGCGGGTCTGCCGCTGCGACCCCTGCGACTGCTTTGCCATTCGCTCCGGCGACGCGGGCGCCCCCCTGCTCGCTGCCGTGAGGCTGTTTGCGGGCGGTAAGGGCGAAACGCGCGGCGTGCTGTACACGGCCGAACGGCTCATCCCGTTTGTGTGGGACGGAACCGGCGTGACGCTCGGCACAACGGAGGAAAATCTGCTGCACACCATTCCCCTGCTGCCCTTCTACAACAACTGTCAGGGCATGGGCGACTTTGAGATGGTGACGGGACTGGTGGATGCGTACAATGTGCTGCTCTCCGGCGCGCTGGACGACATGCAGTCGGTCGCCAATGCCTTTTTGGCGCTCTATGGTATGCAGGGTACGACACAGAAGGACATCGATAACGCCAACCGCACCCGCATTCTTTCCCTCAGCGAGGGCGGGCGCGCGGAGTTCGTGGTGAAAAACCTCAACCATGAGGCGCTCGGTCAACTGGAAACGAACCTGCGCCGCAGCATTTTGCAGCTGTCCATGACGCCGGACCTGTGCGACGAGCATTTTGCGGGCAACAGCTCCGGCGTGGCGCTGCAGTATAAGCTATGGGGTATTGAGCAGGTGCGAGCTGCAAAGGAGCGCACCTTTACAGATGGCCTGCGCGGCCTGCTCGCCGTGCTGACGGCGGGTGAGCAGCTCATGGGAAGGAACATTGATCTCACGGGCGGCATGGCGACATTTTATAAGAACCTGCCGCAGGATAATTCGGCCCTTGCGGAAACGCTGCTCTCGCTCTCTCCGGTACTGTCCGCGCAGACGATTTTGGAAAATCTGCCGTGGGTGACGGACGTGCAGGAGGAGCTGCGCCGCAAGGCGGCAGAGAGCGACCAAACCAACAGATGAAAAGGAGAAGGATATGACAGAAGAGGAAAAGAAAGAATTGGAGGCGCTGCGCGCCGAAAAACATAGCCGCGAGCAGACGGAGCGCGCGAGGACGGCGCTCAGCACGGCGGGGGTGAGCGTCGGTTTCGCCGCGCTGCTCGTCGGCACGGATGACGCGGACACGGACCGGCGTGTGCAGGAGTTCTGCACGGCATATCAGGCAAGTCTGACGGAGGACATCAAAAAGCGGCTGCCTGAGCGCTCGCCCACTCTGACCGCTCCCCTGCCACAGCGCCCCAAACGCGGCATTCAGCGCATTCGATAAGGAGGAAAGCAGGTTGAATTTACAGGGCTACTATACGGAAAAGGGGCTTGTCTTAGCGGCAAAGGTCTCCGCCGGGACAAAGCTGACCGTGACTAAGGTCACAGCGGGCGGCGGTACAACGGCGGCAAACGCTTTGGCCCTTGCGGAGGAAAAACAGACCCTGACCGTTGGAACGGCGGAGGTCAGCGGTCAGACTGCGACGCTTCCTGTAACACTGTCGGAGACGGACGCCTCTGCGTCCTATGTGCTTACCGAACTGGGCGTGTACGCCTCAGACCCCGACGAGGGGGAAATTCTTTATCAGGTGTTCCGTCTTGACGAGACGAGGACGGTCTCATCGGGCGGCGAAAGCGTATACCGCTTTTATCTGCATGAGAGCGTGGGCGAGGACGGTGTGACGGTTACCTGCTCCCCTGCGGGACTGCTTACCGACGAGGACCTTGCACCTACGCGCGGCAAGGTGTTGGCGGTGAGCGTGCCGAGTCGTTCGGTAACGATCGAGCTTTCGGCTCTGCAGAACTATCTTGACAGTCTGCCGAGACTGCTGACCGAAGACCTCACGATCAAGGTCACCGGAAGCTGGACGGGAAATATCACGGTTTATGGGTTCTATGGAAGCGGTCGTCTGACGATATCCGGAAAGGACGGCTGTACGCTGACGGGGAACATGACCATCGATCGCTGTTCGGTTTTCATGGAACTGTTCGATATGGCTTTTCAGGCACCGGCGACCGGACTGCATCGAGACAGTCTGCTATATGCTACGATTAATCGCCATCTTTGGATGGAGAGCTGTTCTTTTGTTGGGAATGGTATATGTTACGGTGTGGAGGGTTACATTTCCTCCTCGATCTGCGTAGTGAACTGTCCGATCAGCGATTGCAATACAGTGGTTCAGTCGTGTGCGAATGGCAGAGTGGCTGTGTTCAACAATTCTGCTGTTACTTACGCCAACAATACGAACGGAGCATATGTTTATCGCGGAGGTATCATTTTGTTAGGAGAGAACACGCCGGATACATTAGGCGCGGCGACAAATATCCACAACGGCGGTATCATCGCAAAAGCTAACGGCACGCTGATCTAAGGAGGGATGGATAATGACACTTTATCTATATCGGATCGGGACGGAAGTTCCCGTGCTGACCATCGAAAATGTGCAGAACTACACGGCGGACAGCGTGACGGCAAAAAACGCGGAGGGAAATCCCATCGTCTACTCTCCGCTTGCGGCAGACTGCGAGCTAAGCAGCAAGGCGGACTGCTCGGAAACGCTGCGGGCGGATTGGCACGCGGCGCATCCGGATGATAAAACGCGCATCGAGGAGCTGGAGGAGCTTGTGGCGGAGCTGTTGTACGGAGGTGAGGACGAATGACGCTGAGACTGAAGCTTTTGCTTCGCGTGGTCAAACGCCGTGTGGATGCGGGCGAGAAGTTGGACGCCGTACTGAGGGACTACCCGAGACTGAGCGAGGCGGAGAAGAAGCTGATGCAGGGACTGCTGACCGGCAGTCGTTCATAAAAAAGGAGCTGCGGCAAAAGCGTTTTGCCGCAGCTTTCGGTTTATAAAAGGCCCAGTCTCAGCCGGGCCTTTTCCGTGTTTCCTTTAGGCTATGCGATTCCTTCGCCCGGCACCTCTGCATGACGCATTTGCGCTTGAATGAAGTCTCGCAGGAAGGCAAGCGGTGCAAGATCAAAGAGCAGGATCATCTGCCTTTGAAAATCCGCATCACTGAGCTTTTTTATTCCAAAAACCGTGCGAATATGCCGGCACAGACTGGTTAATTCATATTTTCCGCATATCAGGGCTTGCAGCTGTTCTTTCCGGGTACCGGCGAAGCGGTGCGCTATTTGAGCCTCGACTGCTTCGATGTACGGAGCAATATCTCCGAGCGAGGCAATAATCTCCTGCTGGTATGTTTCGGCTTCCTCTGCTTTGGTATGACCGCATTGATCTAAAAAACGCTTGACCGAGATACTTACATTGGGATTTTTCGGAAGGTTCTTTTTTACTAGAGCAAACAGGATAAACAGGGGGGCTGCCTCCTCAAAGAACCGATCCTCCCATTCACGATAATGGAGGATGGCTTCCACCTGGTCTCGCCTACAACACAGGCGCATACGCAAACACGAGATCACAGCATCTTCGCAGCAATAATAGCTCTCGATGTTGTAGCGGGTCAAGTAGATCAGACCGGGAAGATTTTCTTTTTGCTCGTCCCACAGGTTGTCGAAGTCACCGTCAACGATATAAATATTGGGCGTTCCGTCAGGCTCATACGCACCGTTGATCCGGCATCTGGCGAGCACGGCCTGCTTTCCGTTCAGGGGGAAAATGGACTGAAACCGAAGCCCGTTCTCAAACAGGCGCTCCAGGATCTGCTCGTACACATACTCTTTATCCGTGTCTTCGACATAGATATTGACGTTGTTACAGCCGGCGAAAAAGAGCGGACGGTTTTCCAACCCGTGCTCAGAATAAGCCGGTCTGCCATCTGCTTTACTCATCGAAGACATCCTCCTCAGACGCGGGCGACGGGTTGATCTTCTTTTGAAGGCGAACGGCGCGGTCCGCATACCGACCGATGATCTCGGGAGAATGCGTTGCAAGGATCAGCTGGAGGGAGGGCTTTGCCTCCCGAATGGATTCGACAAAAATCTTCTGCCATGCCAAGTGCAGAGAAGCCTCCGGCTCATCAATAATGTAAATTCCGTGTTCATCGGAGGACAGCCCGAACAGCAAGAAAGAGAAGATGATCAGAAGCTGCTTTTCGCCGGAGGAAAGCTGACTCAGACGCACGGTACGATCGGCCTGTGAATCCATGACGGTGAGCTTTCCGTCATTGCCGATGGATACCTGCTTTTCCCCCGCGTTGTAGTGAAAGAAACGGTTGATGGTAGAATTGAAGATGAAGAGAGGCTCTCGGACCTGTTCTTTTTTCTTTTCAAAGCCCTGTGCAATAGAGGCGACTTCCATCATTCGGTCAAATTCTTTTGACATTAACAGGAGTTCAACGGTCAACTCCATGCGGCCCTGTTCCTTTTTAGTACGCTGGGTCCTCTGAAACAGGCCTTCATACTTGGAGAAGAAGTTCTGGATGCTCTCCTGCATCGTGGAATCGTATTCATCGATAGACTCCAGCATCTCAATATACTTTTCGCGCCCCTGCTCGATCTTTTTTAAGCTCTCCTCATCGGCGACGGATTCCATCAGATTTTTAATATCGTAGCTGCTGCTTGCGATTTTCAAAGCCGAAGAAAGGACGGCATTTCTGAATTCCGCATCCAGATCGTTTTCCTTTGCGCTGATCCGAAGACGTGATCTCCGGATCAGATCGCGGACGACGCTCAGAGAATCGTTCAGGTAGTTTCCACCGACAAACTCTCTCTCTGCATAGGAAGCATACCTATAGCGCGAGAGCGTATTGCCCATGCCGGTTTCCCCTTGAAAATAGCGGCTCAGGGGCAGATAGAGATATGAAAAGGTGCTGCGCAGGAGTTGCGGAAACTCATAGCTCCTCATATACTTTTGCCGCAGAGAGGAAATACTGTTGTTCTCGGAATAATCGGGATCGACCACGAGCAGCGGGATCCGTTCCTCTTTTCCCTGCGGATTCAGACGGAGAAGGTATTCGTTATCCTCAGACTTGATGTGCAGCGTATGGGACCGCCTTGCCGACGGATCGTAGTATGCAAGTGTGATCGTATCGAACCGATAGCTGGAAAGACTATACAGCTCCCCTGTGACGATCGAGGAAATAATATTGAGAATAGTCGTTTTTCCGCAGCCGTTTTCACCGTAGAGAAAGGTCAAATCATCATGGAAGCGGACGGTGTAGTCATATAGCCCGTGTAGTTTCATCACCGTTAGTTTTTTGATGATCATCTGGTTTCCTCCCAAATAGAAAATCATATTTGTTCCTCCGCAAAGCCTATTATGTGATGGGATACATAATAAGCGTTTGCGCCGGAATTTTTTGCCGGAGATTGTCGTTTGCAGAGTCCTTTCAAGGAATAGGGCGGCCCTCTCCCCTGCCGAATCCAGCTTTCCGTATGGGCGGGGCGAGGGGGCAGGGGGTCACTCCGGCTTCCGCCGCAGCTGCCGCCACAGCCGCAGAAGCAGCGGAGCGGCGGCAAGCGCATAGGCGGCGATGCCGAGGAGCGCGGTGAGCGCAAAGCGCGGGAGCGGAGCCGTTCCGGAGAAGATGTGCAGACCGGTGCCGGCCACCGCAAGACAAGCGATGCTTCCGGTCAGAAGCCACGGGAGCGCGTGGAGAAGCGCGGCGCTGTTCAGTTCGGGGTGAATGCGGCGTGCGGAGCATAGATCCATTGCTCCGCACAGGGCGACAGAAATACTGCTGGCGACTGTAACGCCGAATACTCCGAAGCGCGGGCAGAGCGCGATGCTCAAAACGATGTTGCAGACCACCGCGATGCTGCTGTTGACCATGGGGCGTTTGGAATCTCGATGCCCATAGAGGAAGCGGCTATATACTTCACGAAAGACAAGCGGGGGGAACATCAGGGCATAGCCACGCAGCGCCTGGGCGCAGATGCGGACGCTCTCTGCATCAAAGGCGCCGCGGGCATAGACGATGGTGACGATGTCCTCTGACAACAGAACCGTCAGAATACTGATGGGAAGAAAGATGACGGAAAGCAGAAGCGCTGCCCGCTCTGTGAGCTGCGCCGCGCCTTTTTCATCGCCTGCGGCGATGCGCGTGGTGACATAAGCAAAGAGCATGGAGGCAAACGTTATAATAAATGTGCCGACCAGATTGCTCAGGACGGCGGCATAGTTCAGCGCCGTGACCGCTCCAGCCTCAAGACCGGACACCAGCATCTTATCGACCATCTGGTTGATGTACACCAGCGAATAGCCCAGCAGCAGCGGCCCCATCATGCGCAGCAATTCACGGACCGCGGGATTCCGGAACGGATTTCCGCGGGAGACCGTCCAATAGCGCCGTGAGAGAATAGCCGTATAGCCCGCATTCCAGAGATTATAGGCAAAAAATGAGAGTACCAGAACCTGCACCCCGAGCGTGCGCGCGAGCGCCGCAGTCATAATGATGAGAAAAATACTCTGGTGAACAGAGATCATTTCACCGGGGATAAAATGCTTGTTGGCATGGAGCAAGCCGTTGAATACGGCAATCCACGTGAGCAGCAGCAGAACCGGGGCAAACAGGCGCAGGTAGCGGCTCAGCTGCACGATCTGTTCAGCCGGATAGCTTGGCGCGATCAGTCTGGCGAGCCACGGCGCGCATAGTTCCACAAAAAGCACGGCCACAGCGGTAAGGGCTGTCAAAGCCTTCCAGACATCAAAGGCAAAGCGCCGCGAAGCGTCCTCCCCCTGCCGCGCGGTATGCAGATAAACGGCAATGAGGGCGGAAAGCACGGACTGCACCAATAGATATTGAATATCACCGATCAGCCCCTGCGAAAGGCTGATGAGGTCCGTTTCGATCGTCGTGCCAAATGCCGCAGCCGTCACCATCTGTTTGACAAAGCCCAGCAGCTTGCTGACGATCAGCAGGCCGGTAACGGAAAAAACCGTGCGGATGATATGGTTCTTTTTTATGGTCAATGCCGAATCTTCTCCTTACGATCTGTCTGCTGAGGCGGCGGCTTCCTTCTCCGGTGCCCCGGAATCCGGAACCCTCCTGCACTCCCTGTCGGGCAGCGCCAAGCCGTAACCAAGGGAGCACAGCAGCGGAGAGCAATACCACAGGTTTCCGGAAATATTGGCCTGTATCACATAGGCGGTCAAAAACAGGAAAAAATAGCGGACATATTTCTGCTTCCACCCGAAGCGCAGCAGGTTCACAATCGCCCAGAGGATCAGAAGCATCAGAGGAACAAAACCCGCCAGTCCCGTTTCACACAAAAGCTCTAATGGAATATTGTGCGGATACATTCCGTATTTCACAGTATACCCCATGGGCCCCATGCCGGTGATCGGCGACTTCTGAAATTCCTTGATTGCCAGCTTGAAAAGAGTGCCGCGGCTGCCGATTTGAATGTTTTCCTCCGCACTATCTTCTTGAGGTGGGGCATCTGGCTCAGTGGGCACATCTGGCTCAGACGGAGTTTCTGGACGATTTGCTATTTGGTGGTCGCCGTCCGCTTTTACCAAATCATCAATTTTACCAGAGACCTTTGGATCTTCATCTGTTGTAACAAGTTCACCTTTGGACACGCCCTGCAAAAAAATAGTCATCCGCGATGTGTTAAACCCCTGCGGCGCGTAAACGAAGATATTGAAACACAGGACAAATGTCATAGCGGCAGACAGGATCGCACTCTTCTGGCAGGACTCACGATGCAGGCAGGAGGAAAGCACCAGGCAAATGAAGAAGCCAATCACGCAGAAGTATGTGCCGCGGGTGCCGGCGGCAATAATGGCGATCCAGTACAGCGCAATGAGAAGCCCGCGGACACGCTGAGGGTACTTCAATGCCCGACGGAAGAGTGTGAGGGGCTTCTTCTCTAAAAACTGAAAGATCATTGCTAAGAGGAACGGCATCAGGGTGTAAGAAAAAGTCATATAGTTCAAGATGCCGAGATCCCGTCCCCAGTTAAACGGATTGCAGTTAAAAACCGCACCATTTAAATAAATCAAAGCGGCGGGCGCGGCGAAAAGACCGAGCCGCTCCAATATTTCAAAGAAATCCGCTTCATACCGTTTCCGCGCGGCATAAACCCCGGCGCAGAACGCGGGAAAGGAAAAAAAGACGAACTGGCCGGCATTGTGGATCCATGTTCCCGTAAAGTCAAACTGCAGCAGCGCCCAGATGTAGCCGACCGCGAAAAACAGCAGAACGGCTCCCAACGGGAGCAGAGCGCGCAGCTTCAGCTGCCCGAAACGCAGGGTGGAAAGCAACGCGGTAAAGGCAATCACGGTAAACAGAACATTGCCGATGATGAAGGCGGCCTGGCGGGCAATGTTGTCCTCAAAGGCCAGTCCCAGATAGTAAAAGAAAACATTGATTAAATTGCCAAGGCAAAAGCTCAGCGGGAGCAGATATTTGCCGTATCGGCTGTCCCATACCTTGGACAGGATTCGATCCATGGGAGAGTTCTCCTTTGTTCTCTGTGTAATGCGCTGACAGGAATCTGCCGCACAAAAGCTGTTCGGTAGGAATCAATCAAATCTTCCCTCAAAATCGGTGCTGGCTACGTGCTTGAGCGGCAGCTTCACCGGTTTGCCGGTGGCGGCGGACTGGTAGATGGCCAGGATTATCTCCAGCGCGTTGCGGCCCGCCACGGCGTCCACATAGGGCTTGCGGTCCTGCTCGATGGCGTCCATCATGTCGGCGAACAGGCTGGTGTGGCCGTTGCCGTAGACATTGCTGGTGGCCTCCTGCAAGCCCTTGTTCTTGGCATCCTCCGCACCCTCGTCGGCAAAATTCCACACGTCGATGTTGTTGGTGGAGGTGCCGCCCAGCTTCACCGTGCCGGTCTCGCCAAAGAGATAGAGGGTCTCTTCAAGGTTCTTCGGGTAAACGTTTACCGTGCCCTCGATGGTGCCCACCGCGCCGTTTTTGAACTTCACCACGGCCATGCCGATGTCCTCGCACTGGAGGTAATCGTGGAACTGCTGCTTCGTGACGCCGTAGACCTCGTCCACCTCGTCGCCCATCATCCAGCGAAGCAGGTCCACGCCGTGGATGCACTGGTTCATCAGACACCCGCCGTCGCTGGCCCACTTGCCGCGCCAGGGCGCCTGATCGTAATAGTCCCGCCCGCGGTTCCAGCGGACGTGAATGCTGCCGTGGGACAGCCGGCCAAAGCGTCCGGCTTCCAGAGCACGGCGCATCTCCTGCACCGCCACGTTGAAGCGGTTCTGGTGGCAGGCGGCGACCTTGACGTGCTTTGCCTCGCTGCGGTGGATGATCTCATTGGCGTCGTCCATGTTCATAGCCATGGGCTTTTCGATGATGACGTTCACCTCCGCGTCGATGCAGGCGAGGGCGATCTCGGCGTGGATGCCGCTCTCCGTGGCGATGGAGACCAGCTGAATGTCAGGATGCTCGGAGAGCATCTGCTTGTAGTCGGTATAGCGGGCGATGGAGGCGTCATTCTGGAGGTCATACTTGGCCAGCAGAGCTTCCATCTTCTCCGGCAGAATGTCGCACACGGCAACGATGTTTAGCTTGTTGTTCAGCGCGGCCTTGATATGGTTGACCGCGATGCGGCCGCAGCCGATGAGCGCGTATTTCATGGCAAACTCCTCTCTTTACATTCCCCGGCTATTGATTATTTTCTGTAAGGTTCTGGGTATTCATTCCGGCGTTCAATTTTGCCGCGCAAAGAACCATACATTCATACATACCAAGGTCATAACCTGTATCAGCATCAAAATACGGGTTTTGATCCCGTACAGTTGCAAAATCGAAATAAGGATTGCTATCGCGGCTTTCTCCAAGCGGGAAAAGATTCAGCGTTTCTGCGTAAATCTTTTGAATGCGGGCATCTTCCAGAAGACTCCACCACCCAATCAAAATATGGGCTGAATTTTCGTAACCGGAATAACCGACACCTTCTGTGTTATAAGAATAGCGGTAAACGCCGCAAGTTCCGTCCATAAAAGTAGATGCAAGCCAATAACCGTCTACCTTTTTGCAAACCACTTCAGAAAATTGCGTAGCAAGCTGTTCCCGCCGCTTTTCTAACAAGCTATACCGTTCATGCGTCGGCTGTGCATTCCGCCAGCTCATCACACAGGACGCCAAGCGCATGGAATGAGAGCTGTCTTCCACAATATCCTCCCGAGGCTGCGGTTCCATGTTGGCGGTGATCGTTTGATGGCCGGCATACACATAATCCGGATAATCCCACCATACGCCCCGCTGAAATATCCAGCCGCCACGCTCAGTTTCTTCATTGAGCAGCGGCGAAGCCATCAGTGCATAGGCCAGGTCTGCCGCCGTCTCCTCCAATTCTGTTACCTCTGCTCCTATGACTCGATGATAGACATTCAAATCACATAAAATGCTCAAAAAGAACAGGTCAAAATCATCGATGCTGCTATAGTAGCTGCGCGGATATTCCTTTCCGGCAAGAACTTGCTTGAAATGCTCTTGCCGGGTGGGTTCACAATTCCAATTTCCAGGAACTTCATAATAAAATTGCGAAACCTTTTCCGTAATGACCGGAATCAATTTAACTGGAACAAGATCCTCATAGCCATATTGCGCACACAGAGAAATGAACTGAGTAACAAAATAATAAAACTGTAGAATAGTCATCAAGCCATATTCTAAAAAGCCATAAGAGTCCTCTCCGGTAATATCCTCTGCAAAGCGGTCAAAAAAAGCCCCAAAAGCATGGATATACTGTGCGTTACCCGATTGAAAAGCATAGTGCATGGGAACCATCAAGTAATGGGCGGCGTCATATGTATCCCGCTCCGTCCACAGATCCTGCGTTAAAAGAACGCCAACTGTCGTGTCGTAGAGCGAAGATTCCTCTTTTGTCAACACCATAGCAGTCACCGGCGCAGACGGTGTCCACATATCTGTATCATCTGACGCAGATATTCCCGTTTCTGATTGCTTTACTTGTCCGCAGGCAGTCAAGCTGGACAAAATAACTGCAATAAGCGGAATGAAAGCGAAACCGCGTTTCAGAACGTTGACCGCGATGCGGCCGCAGCCGATGAGCGCGTAATTCATGGCAATTTTCCTCTTTATTTTTCTAAGATATTACGGAGTTCTTTCCAAAACTGTGTTCCATACCGTTGCTCCATCAGGTAAAGAGTTAACAGCAGCAGCATAGAAGCACAGGAGTACTTGATCGCCTGCTTTTGTTGAATCCTATCATAAATCTTCTGACGCAGCAACGCTCCGCCGTTAATATCCGTGTGCAGTCGAAGCATGGTGTGCGTATGAAAGCAATACCAGGCAACGATGCCTCCGGCATGCCGTATCATGGAATTCAGAAGCGGGTAAGGAGTATGCTGATTGATGGCTTTTTTTGTACCTACTCCGTATTTTTCGCACAAATCTTCCATCAGCCACTCCTCATACAGATTCTGATGAACACGCAAAGTGTATGGCAGGCTATACCAAAAATCCAACAATTCTTGGTTCCAGCACGGAAGCAGCCATTCATATCCAAAAAATTCATGACTGTGGTTCATCGGCAGAAACCTGCGGGAATGGTCAAAGCCTGTATCCAATACATCTGTGACCTGAACAAAGTCCTGAAAGGTGCAAATTTCCTTACCGATTTCCTTGATCTGACGCTGGAGGTCTGCAAGATAAGCATCTCTGGCCTGCTTTTTCAGGCGATACCGAACAAACCGCCGGTCCATGACGAAATGGGCCGCGCCATCTGCGGAAATAGGATCATGAACATCCTTTTCCTCCATCTGGTATTCACCCGTCGGCATATCATGGCACAGACCGGTTAAAAATACTGCGTTAGTCGGAAACCAGTTTTCTTCATGGAGACGTTTTACGGCAATATAGTTTTGAAGATATGTCGTAAAATCGTGCTGATAGCAGGTATTGATATATATCTGACCCGCCTCATCGATCTGCGCGGCAACATCTTCATCCGTATAAGTAACACATTTCCATTGATACCCAAGGGCTTCTGCTACTTTTTTAGACTGCCCGACTTCAAAAGAACTTTTGTCTCCGTAGGTATAGCAATAAACATTCTTCGCGCCCCGTTCCTTCAGCATACAAGCGACAAAACGAGAGTCATATCCGCCGCTGAGCGAAAGTACGATCGGCCGATCCGCTGCCACCTTTAAGATACGATCCATCATTTGCTCTGCCGTGCGTCTGAGAACCGTCTTCGCCTCAGCCCGGCTATAGTTCACCGTCGCGGCCATATGGCTGTAGTAGACCGCGGTACGAAGCGTTCCCTCCTGCCACTCTGCCGCGGTCGCCATGGGAAGCTGACGAATTTCCTGATATACGGTATAGCGGTCAGAGACTGCCCCGGCAGCCAGCAGCTCCGCCATCCGAAGAGGATCTGTATGATCCTTTGCAATGTGTAAATACTCCCGCAGAGCCTTGGAGTCATCCGAGAGCGCTGCCGCGTTTACCGCATAATACAACGGCATAGACCGTGCGCGGTCCACGGCCGCGTAAATCGACGTCCCATGATCGATGATGACAGAGAAAACGCCGTCGACCGCCTCCAGATGAGCAGTCAACTCCTCCAGACTGTTTACATCAGAGAAATAGCTGACCGCGGAAGAATCTCTGAGAATCACCTCTGGCGCATTTTTCGATTGAAAATACCCGCGGACTGAAATGCCGTTTTCCGTATACCAGAGGTATGCCGATTTGGGCTGTAATAAAATATCCATATTCTTTCGACCACCTTTTGGTGCAATCCTATATAATAAAGCCTTTACCCTTGCAGAATTTCCTCATACAGGGTCAGGAGCTTCTTCGCCTCTACGTCCCAGTTGAACTCCTCTTTCACAGCGCGGCGGCCGTTTTCACCCATCTGACGGGCCTCGTCAGGGTGGCCCAGCAGATAGCGGATCGCGTCGGCGATCTCGTCCACGTTGTCGGGATCAACGCAGATGCCAAAGCCGTACTGTGCCGTTACTTTTTCATTATACGGGGACCGGGAAAGAATGACAGGAATTCCCAGCGCCATGTATTCATAAATTTTTGTGGCCAAATTATCATATTGGTTATACTGGCCGACATTCAAAATCGTGGCCATGCCAATTTGACTTTTTTGGAGAAGCTGTACTACCTGTACCCGGGTCAACACACCCATATATCTCGTGTGTGCGGCCTCCGGCAGGGAAAGCACTTCATCCTGATATGCCGCGGGAGAAAAGGCACCGCCCAAATACAGGGTGCAATCCGCCTGCGCGGCAGCTTTCACCAGATGCGTAATGCCACGGTCATAGGTAAGGCCGCCTATATGGCAGATACTTCCAACTTCCTTCTTCACAGTAGGGTCATAGCGGTCATAAGTCTCTGCCAATACCGGTACATTGTTGACAACGGCAACATGATGGCACTGCCCAGCAAAGGGATGCACCCCATTTTTCAGGCAGGGAAACACCAGACCGTCAATCTTTCCCAGCACATGCCGCTCATAGATCCCATAACTTTCAGCAATCAAACTACGGCACCAGGCAGGAAAATAGTGCTTATTCCGAATCTGGTCTGTATATCTTTCATGGCTATCGAAGATGACCTTCTTCCCTGCTTTTTTCAGCTTGAGGCCATAGGGCAGCAGTTCAGGATCATGGAAATGGTAAATATCCGCGTCCACGGCTCTTGCGGCCTCATAGACCCTTTTCGCGCCTTCTGTCATGCGCTTGCGGCGGCTTTTGGGGATCTCCCCCACGCCGACGATATGGACGCCGTTTTTCTCTCGGCTTTCACCGCGTTCGACCAGATAAGTGTCATAGCCGGCATTGGCGAGGGAAACACACTCCTTATGGAAGATGCGCACATCCTCCTCGCCGTGGACGCTGGTCATGTGGCAGACCTTGATCATTGCAGAAACTCCTTGATCTTCTCGACGATTTTTTCGGCGCTGTGGCCGTCCCCGAAGGGCTGGTAGGCGGGATCGAAGGTCACGGGAACAGACAGCTTGGCGAGAATGTCCGCCTTGTCCGGCTTGGCAAGCTGATTGCAGTTGTTCCGCATGGTCTCGGGCCAACCCACATAATCAAAGACGGTGACACAGGGCTTCCCTGCGAAAAACGCCTCCCGCTGGAGCCCGCCGGAGTCCGTGACGATCTTCTTGGCTTGGTTGACCAGCGAAATGGAGGTCTGATACCCCACGGGCTGCGTCAGAATGATCTTCTGATAGCCGCCTTCCCGCACCAGCCGCGCCGCGCGGTCATGGTTGCGGGGGTGGACGGGATACACGGTGGGCGCGTCCAGCGCCTCCATCGCGTCGAAAATATTGCGGAGCTTTTCGTCGGTATCTGTATTTTCCTGCCGGTGGCAGGTCATGTAATAAAACTCAGCTGGCAGGGAAACAGGCTTGCCGTCGAAGTCCGCAAGCTCACGCAGCTCGCTGCCGTCCAGACGGTCCGTATAATAGCGGAAAGCGTCGTACATGGGGTCTCCGACCAGCGTAACGGAGCGGTCAAAGCCCTCCTTTTTCAGGAACTCCACGCCGGAGGGCGTGCAGACGAGGTGCATGGACGATACATGGTCGGTAACGATGCGGTTGATCTCCTCGGGGTTTTCAAGCGTGCCGAGACGGTTGCCCGCCTCCACATGGCACACGGGGATATGCAGCTTCACCGCCGCCAGCGCCGCCGCCATGGTGGAGTTGGTGTCGCCGAAAAGCAAAACCATATCCGGCTGCTCCTTCATGAGCACCTTTTCGATCTCGATGAGCATTTTTCCGGTCATCTCGCCGTGGGTGCCGCCGGAAATGCCGAGGTTGTAGTCCGGCTTGGGAATGTCCATTTCCTCAAAAAACACATCGGACATATTGTGGTCATAGTGCTGGCCGGTATGCACCAGCACCTCCTGAAACTCCGGCTGCCGCCGAAGCGCGCGGGAGACCACCGCCAGCTTGATGAACTGGGGGCGTGCGCCCACCACGGTAACGATCTTTTTCATGCGTCTTCCCTTTCTGCGTCCATTTTTTCTTACAGCCGCCAGAAGCGCAGGCCGGAGGCCTTCAGCTCGTCCATGCGGTAGAGGCTCTTCACGTCAATGAGCACCCGCTCATCGTTGGAAAGCTCGCCTTTGAACAGTTCCCGAAGCTGCATGAGGGACAGGGCGCGGAATTCGCCGTGGCCCACCGCCACGATCACGCAGTCCGCCTTGGGGATCGCGTCGAAGGGAACGAGATCCACGTCATAGACCTGCTTGGCCACCTCGGCGTCCGCCCAGGGGTCGGTCACAACAGGCTGGATGTCATACTCCCGCAGACGGTTGATGATGTCCACCACCTTGCTGTTGCGGGTGTCGGGGCAGTTCTCCTTGAAGGTGATGCCGAGAATGACCACCGTGGCCTTTTTCGGCGCCTTGCCCGCCTCGATCATCTGCCGGATGGCGGCGTCCGCCACGAACGCGCCCATGCTGTCGTTGACCTTGCGGCCGTTCAGAATGATCTGGCTGTGATAGCCCAGCGCTTCGGCGGCGCTGGTGAGGTAGTAGGGGTCCACGCCGATGCAGTGGCCGCCCACCAATCCGGGGCGGAAGCCCAGGGCGTTCCACTTGGTATTCATGCCGTCCAGAACCTCGGCGGTGTCGATGCCCATGCGGTCGCAGATCATGGCGACCTCGTTCATAAAGGCGATGTTGATGTCCCGCTGGCTGTTCTCGATCACCTTGACCGCCTCGGCGGTCTTGATGGTGGAGACGGGGAACGTACCGGCCTTGATGACGATGTTGTAGATCTTCTGGATCTCCCGAGCGCTCTCATCGTCCATGCCGGAGACGATCTTCTGGATATTGGTCAGGGTATGTACGCAGTCGCCGGGGTTGATGCGCTCGGGAGAGTAGCCGATCTTCCAGTCCTCGCCGCACTTGAGGCCGGATTCCTTTTCGATGATGGGGATGCAGATGTCCTCCGTCACGCCGGGGTATACCGTAGACTCAAAGACTACAATGCTGCCGGGGGTGAGGTTCTGACCCACGGTGCGGGACGCACCTTCAATGGGGCGCAGATCCGGCGTGTTGTCCGGATTGACCGGCGTGGGCACGGCAATAATCAGGAACTTCGCCTCCTTCAGGCGGGAGGCATCCGATGTAAACTCCACCGTGGTAGTTTTGAGGCCCTCGCCCACCTCGTTGGTGGCGTCGATGCCGTTGGCGTATTCATTCACACGCTTCTCATTGATGTCAAAGCCAATGACCGGAACGTGCTTGGCAAACTCCACCGCAAGGGGCATACCCACATAGCCGAGGCCCACCAGAGCCAGCTTTTCCTCCCCGGCGATCAGTCCCTGATAAATCGCGTCAAACTCCATATCTGTTACTCCTCTGTACCGCTCTTCCCTCCGACAGCGAAGGACAGCGGTTTTTATTTCATTTCTTCAAGCTGTTCTTCCTTTAACTGGTACGTGCGTCCGCAGTCCGGGCAGCGGTAATCAGAATTGCCAGTCTGGCGCAGCACCTGCCCGCATTCGCAGACCCAGCCGCGCTGCTGCGCGGGGACGCCCAGCATCAGCGCGTGGTCGGGCACATCGCTTGCGACAACAGCGCCCGCACCGATGAGCGCCCACTTCCCTACCGTATGTCCGCAGACGACGGTGGCGTTGGCGCCGATGGACGCGCCCTCTTTTATAAGCGTTTTCTTATAGCCCGCGCTGCCCTTGGGGTACTTGGCGCGGGGGGTCAGGTCATTGGTAAAGACACAGGACGGCCCGCAGAACACATCGTTCTCCAGCTCCACGCCCTCGTAGAGCGAAACATTGTTCTGGAGCTTGCAGCCATCGCCGACCTTGACATGGTTGCTGACATTGACATTCTGCCCGAGCGAGCAGCGCTTGCCGATGCGCGCGCCGCGCTGGATGTGGCAGAAATGCCAGATCTTCGTGCCCTCGCCGATCTCCACATCGTCGTCGATGTAAGAACTTTCGTGGACGAAATAGTTTTTCTCCGCCATCATACCGCCTCCAGCACCGTGTTGATGACCGCCTCCTGCTCCGCCATCGTCAGATAGGGGTGCATGGGCAGGGAGAAGGTGCGCGCGCAGTAATCGTTCGCGTTTTGGAATGCCTCGCCGTAGGTCGGCTCGGCGCGGAACACCGGCAGCGCGTGCTGCGGCGTGGGATAGTAGACCATGTTGGGAATGCCCTTTTCCGTGAGGTGGGCGATGATCTTATCGCGCTGCTCCGTGTCCTTTGCTAAAAGCGCATACTGCGCCCACGCACTTTGGCAGTTATCTGCCACAAAAGGCGTGGTGAAATTGCCGGTGAAGGCGGTGCTGTACCACTTGGCGACCGCCTGACGCTGATTCATTTCATATTCACGCAGGGCGCGGAGCTTGGGCAGCAGCACGCCGGCCTGCAAATTGTCCAGCCGGGAGTTCATGCCGATACGGATATTGTCATATTTACCGCCGGGACCTTTGCCGTGGACACAGAGGGAGCGGATGAGGTCGTTGAGCGCATCGTCATCGGTGAACACCGCGCCGCCGTCACCGTAGCAGCCCAGGGGCTTGGCCGGGAAGAAGGACGTGGTAGCAATGCGTCCGAAGGCGCACGCCTTTCTCCCGTGGTACTCCGCACCGAAGCTCTGCGCCGCGTCCTCGATGAGGGCGAGACCGTACTTCTCGCAGATCGGGATGATCGCGTCATAGTCGCAGGGATTGCCGAGGATATCGACCGCCACGACCGCCTTGGGGGTGTGCTTCCCCTCTGCGAGCACCGCCTTGATCTGGCGCTCAAGGCTTGCGGGGTCAAGGGTGTAGGTGTCGGGCGTGATGTCGCAGAAAACGCTCACCGCGCCGAACATGGCGGCGGGCTCCGTGGAGGAGATGAAGGTCATGTCGGGGGCAAACACCGCGTCCCCCTCCCCCACGCCCAGCGCCATAAAGGCGAGCTGGAGCGCGTCGGTGCCGTTGGCGCAGGTGATGCAGTGCTTTCGGCCCGTAAAGGCGGCAAGCTTCGCTTCCAGCTCTTTGACATACTTGCCGCCGATGAACGCGGCGGAGTTCAGAACATCCTGCATATTCGCGTTGATCTCGTCCTTGAGGGCGGCGTATTGGGCTTTCAAGTCAATAAATTGCATGGGATCACACTTCCTTTATGAAATTCGCCTCAGTTACTTTTCGGTTATACTCTCGATAACGGCTATCAGTTTGCCCGTCAAGCGATTGAAATCGTAATCCTCCGCGGCACGGCGGGCGTTGGCGCAGTAGGACTGATATGCCTCCGGCGTAAGGCTTTTCATGCGCAGAACGGCCTCAGCGTAGCTTTTTCCATCCTCTATCTGCTCACACACACCGCAGTGATACTGCTCTACAACGTCGTACGCGGTTTTTGTGTTTTCCAGCAGCGGCCGCCCGCTCGCAAGGTACTCAAACTTTTTGTTCTGGCTGCTGCCGAACCGAAAGAGCCTGATGGCAGAGGGCAGATAATTCAGCAAATTAAGGTCTCCGCGGGAAAGAACATACGGAATATATTGCTTTCCCACTTGCCCTTTGATGGAAACATTGTCCAGTACGCGGGCCGCTTTCTGCTCCCTGAGCAATTCAAGATCCTCGCCGGAGCCGTAAATCAGGAAACGGATGTCCGGCTGATCCTTCAAGCATTCCGCACAGTCGAGGATCATCCCCACGCCGTTGGCCAGCCGGATGGCGCCGGTGTATACTACCTTGAATGTAGATGGGTCGTTCAGCTCGGGATCGTCTATACGGAAGCTTTCTCTGCTGCGGTCAAACTGCTCCAGATCGACACCGTTGTTGATATAATGAACCTTAGAGCGGGGAATATCCTTGTCCCATCCGCGCTCCGTGATATAGTCGTAAGCACCCTCGATCGTAAAAATCAGGGCATCCGCCTTTCGATAAATCCACCGTTCACCGCGGTACAGCAGTCGGACAAGCAGAGCATGCTTTGCCAAACGTTCGGAGAGGACTACAAGGCTCTCCGGCCAGAGGTCACGCACCTCGCAGACGCACTTCACGCCGAACTGCTTCGCCAGTTGGATACCCGCCACCAGCGTCAGCGGGTGGACGGAGGATGCGTAGATCACATCGGGCTTGCCGTGCTGGGCGGCGTACTCCTTCGCGGCCTTCTTCACATTGCGGTAGAAGTCGATCATATTCAGCACGCGCTGTTTACCGTTGCCGGTATAGGTGCGGGCGCGGACAAAAACGAAGGGCGTGTCGATCTCCTCGGCGATGCGATCCTCCCAGAGCGCGTCGGTCTCAAAGAAGCGCTCGGCCTTGCCGTGCTTGCTGTTGGCGCAGAAAATAACGGGCGCGTAACCGGCGCGGCGGAGATATTTGGCAAAATTGTAGTGCCGCCCGCCCTGGTCGAAGTACATATCACTTGCGTAGTGGTTTAAGATCCAGATGTTTGTGTTCATGAAAAGATTCCTCTTCTTGTGGTTTATGCCCGGTAGCGCGGGAAAAAACCGCTGGTGGGAAGTTCGCCGCGCATGGCGCAGAGCGCGGCGTATTTTTCCTCGTCAAAGATCTTTTTCCCGATATGGTAGCGGTAGGGCTCGCCCCTGTAAAAGCTCTTTTTAAACGCAAAGAGGCTGTCCTCGCCGGAGCCGACGCCGCCGCCTAAATGCAGAGTTTTGCAGCCTGTTTCATATCCCCACAGCGATGCTTCGTACAGCAGAAGATTGGTTGGGGCAAGGCTTTGATAGTCCCTGCGGGAGCCGGAGAGGTGGTAGTTCATCCGCCCATTCGCCCACAGCATGATGGACGAGGCGATGACCGTTCCGTCCGGCAGCTGTGCGTAGAAAATCTGGCTGTTGTGGGACAGATCCTCGCACACGCTTTCGTAGAATGACGGCGCGAAGTAATAGTAATCCGCCGCGTTGTCCTTGTCCATGGTGGCGTTGTAGATCTCCCGGAAGGTCTCAAACAGCTCCGGACTGCGCCCGGAATAGATACGCACATTGTTTTTTTGCGCCTTTCGGATCACATTCCGATTTTTACTGGACAGGTTCGCCCAAATCGTTTCCGGAGAGGTCAGATCCATGGCGATCGTTCCGCCCAGCGCCGTGACCTCATACGCCGTTTCCGTCCGCGCATGGTTTTTCAGCACGGGGTGGTAACGGACAAACTCGCTGACAACGCCATGTTTTTTGCACCAGCGCTCATAGTCCGCGAAGATGGGCGCGGGGTCGCCCGCCCCCTCCAGCAGCCAGCCGCCGTAGCCGTAGGGCGTGGCGAAATCAAAATAGGTATCGGTGGGCAGATTTCCGGCAAAATGGGGATCGGCGGCAATATCCCGCTTCATCACCACATTGATGCCCCGCACGCCGTCCGCTTCTCCGTAAAAGAGCAGCGGCTCGCCGTCCCCGTGGAGCTGGAACGCCTTCACATAGCCGGAGAGGTAGTAGACATCATAATTGAGAAAGATACGCACAAGGGCGTCCCATGCCTCGGCCTGCTCGATGGTATAGACGGTCATATCCCTGTGCCTCCCTCTAAAAATGCCTGTACAGCCCGCCCGATCCGATGCATCTCTGCCGCGCCGTAGCGCTGGTCGCACAGCAGGCTCACTTCCGTTTCGTAAATCATCCGCGTCTGCGCGGTCAGCCGGTGCAAAGCCGAAACCGGCCAGTGCACCGGACAATAAATTTCCCGTTCGACCAGAAATTGCCGCAGGGCATCCCTTTCCTCCGCAGGAACGCGGATGGGGACAAACAGCGGGCAGTCCTCCGGGAAAAGCGTGGGGAAAATGGCCAAATTTCGCACATATTCCAGCAAAACAACGGCATTCTCCCGGCGTTTCTGCCGCAAAAGCACCGTATCCAAGTGGCGCGCCGCAGAAATGTCCTCCTTTGCAGCGGGACCGGAGGCCCCTTGCTCAAGCAGGTCTTCCGCCTCGGCAAATGTGCGCAGATGGTGCTTTTCCTCTGATTTCCCGGTGAGATACGCGTATTTTTCGCTCATCGCCCGGCGGCGCAGAGCCGTATACGCTTCCGCATGCGCATCAGCAGCGGCGGGAAGCGTTTTCCCGGACGGGCCGAAAGCATAACCACCGGTGAGAAATCCCGCCCATTTCCGCAGACTGCCGAAGATATACTCCGCGCCCTCCGGAATACCGGAAAGGATGCTGTGCGTCGCGTCATAGATGACGACCGTATCCTGCGGGAACGCCGCAGTGCGCCGATAACCGAAATAGTCCATCACCAACGTCACATCACAGGACGGACAGCTTCCTTGCTCCTGCCGCAACACACCATCCGCGACAAAAACGGGGTAGAAAAATACCTTGATCCCGGCGTCGGAAAACGGTGCGATCATCGTGTGACAGCACCATGAAGGCAAAGCCGCGGTACGGACCACCTGCCTGGCGCAAAGATCCGATAAGATCGCGCGCAGAGCAACCCGGCCGGAGAGATACCATACGGTATAAGGCGGGAAAATGCCATTTTCCTGCGGCGCAAGCGGAATGTCCCAGAATTCGCTGCCAATCTCACCGCGTAGTTTCCATTTCATCCTTTGTCCTCTTTAACGTAATCTGTTGGTCTTCCACATCATTTCCTAAAAACGGGTACCATGTTCCTAACTCTGGATTTTCCGTATCTTCCTTACGGAAAATTTCTCTTACAGTCTGAAGGACAATGGATAGGTCATTTCGAAATGAAATATGATTGACATATTCAATGTCGTATGCAAATTTTTCCTGCCAGAGAAGATTAAATCGCCCATGTACCTGTGCTAAACCTGTTAACCCAGGCGTAACATCGTGCCGATGATGCTGTTCTTCATCGTAAAGTGGCAAGTATTCTACCAGCAAAGGCCGGGGGCCGACGATGGACATATCGCCCTTGAAGATGTTCCACAGCTCCGGCAGCTCGTCAAGGCTGGTGGAACGAAGAACCCGCCCGAAGTGCGTCAGCCGCACATCGTCCGGAAGAAGCTCTCCGTTTTCGTCGCGCTCGTCCGTCATGGAGCGGAACTTATACATTTTGAAGACCTTCTCGTCCTTACCGGGGCGCTTCTGACAGAAAATGACGGGACTACCCAGCTTTGTCCGCACCAGAACGGCCACGATCAGCAGCATCGGCGACAGCACCACAAGGGCGCAGCCGGAGAGAAGAACGTCTAATATTCGCTTGATGTAACGGGCATAGACGCCCTGCTTTGTCTGTACCACGAACTATACTTCCTATGCTTTGTTTTTCTCACGCGAAGCAGGCGCGGATCAGCTCGATGACCGTATCCTGCTGCGCGGGCGTCATTTTATTGTCGCTCGGCAGGCACAGGCCTCGCTGGAAAATGTCTGCCCCCACATCGGCTGCGCTGCCGGCAATGTAGGCGTTGGTGCGGCAGCGGAGGCTGCCCTCCCGGCCTACGCACTCGTGCAGGCGGTACATGGGCTGCATGTGCATGGGCTTCCAGATGGGACGGCCCTCGGCGTTGTACTTCGCCAGCGTTTCCAAAATCTCCGTGGGGCAGGATTTCCCCGCCGCCGGACGGTAAAGGGCTTCGCTATCGGAGCGCACCTGCGGACACATGGCGGCTTCGTCGATGATGAGGGCGGAGAGCCAGTAGTTCGGCTCCGTTCCATCTACGATGGGGTTCATCTGCACAGGCAGGCCCTTAAAGCCTTCACGGTAACGCTCATAAATAGCCCGTTTCTGGGCGATGTGCTCCTCAAGATGCGGGTACTGGCCGCGCACGACGCCTGCAACGACGTTGCTCATGCGGTAGTTGTAGCCCACCTCCTCGTGCTGATACCACGCGGCGTTCTCCCGGGCCTGGGTGGCCCACTTCCGGGCGCGGTTGGCGTCCTCAAGGGAGTTGGTCAGGAGACATCCGCCGGCAGAGCCAGTGATGATCTTGTTGCCGTTGTAGGAGATGGCGGCGTAATCGCCGAAGCTGCCGCACTGCTTGCCGTTCACCGTAGCGCCCATGGCCTCGGCGGCGTCCTCGATGAGCAGCGCGCCGTGCTTCTCGCAGATGCGCTTGATCTCGTCCACCTTGGCGGGGAAGCCGTAGAGGTGCGCCATGACCACCAGCTTCACCTCAGGATACAGGGTGAACGCCTTTTCCAGCGCGATAGGATCCATGTTCCAGCTGTCCGCCTCGGTGTCGATAAAGACGGGGATGCCGCCCTCGTAGACCACAGGGTTCAGCGTGGCGTCAAAGGTCATGTCCGAGCAGAACACACGCCGCCCCTCAAGCGCGCCGTGACTGATGGGGGGCTTGCCGTAGAGCCGCTCCCCCGCCAGCTTCACGCACAGGTGCAATGCGGCGGTGCAGCTGGACAGACCCACGGCGTATTTTGCCTCCGCCTTTTCGGCGGCGATACGCTCCACCTCGTTGATGTTGGCGCCCACGGTGCTCATCCAGTTGGTGGCATACGCCTCGGTCATGTAGGTAAGCTCATCCCCGTGCATGGTGGGGGTGGCGAGCCAGACCTTATTTTCAAAGGGCTGAAAAGCGATTTTCTCAGGAGTAAACATACAGACACTTCCTTTTTCAGATAATGAGGACACCGGACAATTCAGAATACCGCCGGGGCGGGGACCTTTACCTTGTCGCCTTGGGCGGCATTGACCTCCTCCGGTTCGCGGAAGGTCGGGACGACGCGGTGGAGCGCGGCGCGGAGCTTGTCCGCGTTTTCCGTTTCCAGCGCGGCGCGGAGGACCTCCAGCTTTTCCTCCAGCTCGGCGGGGGTGACGAGCGGCTGATGCTCGACATAGATCTTGTCGTTCGCCGTCTTTTCTGTGTTATTGCCCGCGATGAGCAGCTCCTCATAGAGCTTTTCGCCCGGGCGCAGACCTGTTTCGATAATATCGATATCGACATAGGGTTCATAGCCGGAAAGGCGGATCAGATTCTCGGCAAGGTCGAGGATCTTGACGGGCTTGCCCATGTTCAGCACGAACAGCTCGTTCTGCTTCGCCATGGCGCCCGCCTCGAGCACAAGCGACGCGGCCTCGGGAATGGTCATGAAATAGCGGATGATGCGCGCGTCCGTCACGGTGACGGGGCCTCCCGCGGCGATCTGGCGCTTGAAGAGCGGGATGACCGAGCCGTTTGAACCGAGAACGTTTCCGAAACGGACGGCAGCGAAGGTGGTGTCCGAGCATTGCGCCATGGACTGCACGATCATCTCGCACAGCCGCTTGCTCGCGCCCATGATATTTGTGGGGTTGACCGCCTTATCGGTCGATATTTGAATGAACTTCTGTACGCCGCAGGCGTCCGCGGCACGGACGAGGTTGAGCGTACCGAACACGTTGTTGCGGATGGCCTCCTGCGGGCAGGACTCCATGAGCGGGACATGCTTGTGCGCCGCGGCGTGGAACACGACCTCGGGACGGTAGCGGTCCATCAGGCGCATGAGTCGCGCGCCGTCGCGGATCGAGCCGATCTCGACGGCAAGGTCAAGGTCTGCGCCGTATCGGAATTTCAGCTCCTGCTGAATGTCGTAGGCGTTATTCTCATAGATGTCGAAGATGACGAGCTTTTGGGGGGAATATTTCGCGATCTGGCGGCACAGCTCCGAGCCGATGCTCCCTCCCCCGCCCGTGACGAGAACGGTTTTGCCGCGCAGCATGGCTTTTATCGGTACAGGGTCAAGCATGACCTCGTCGCGGCCGAGCAGATCTTCGATCTGCACCTCCCGCAGCTGGGAGACCGTGGCCGTCCTACCGATCATCTCAAGGGTGCCGGGAAGTGTCATGACATGGATGCCGCCCTCGCTCAGACCTCTTAGCACCGCGCTGCGCTGCTCGTCGGGCATGGAGGGGATGGCAAAGATGGCGTTGGTCAGGCCGACGGCGGACATCTTCGCGACCGCTTCGTCCAGCGTGCCGCGCACGGGAACGCCGTGGAGCATTTTGCCGCGCTTGGTGCGGTCATCGTCGAAGAAGCACTCGGCCCGGTAGCGGCTGGCGGGATTCTGCCGAAGCTCCGAAACGAGCTGCGCGCCCGCCTCGCCCGCACCGAGAATGGCGACGGGCACAAGCGAGCTGCGGTCACGCCGCAGCATTCGCGTGCGGTAGCCGCGATAAAAGAATCGCACGGTCAGCATACCGAGCACCCACGCGCAGGCGATGCCGAGGAGCAGGACGAAAGACATCGTCCCCATCGACGAAACACGGGCAATGACCTCGTAGGCGGCAAAGCCGCACAGCGCCGCGGCAAGCAGGCTCAGATACTCCTGACTTTCGGCGTAGCGCCAGAGGCTGTCGTAGGTTTTGAAGAGAAGCTGGAAAAATACCGTACAGGCATAAAGCAGGACGACGTGGCGCAGCAGTCCGCTCTGCGGGCCGACCTCCGCGTAGTCAAACACTGTGTAGACCAGCAGAAAAAATGCAACCGCGGCGGCAAAGATCACCGCGTCGCAGAAAAACAATACTTCTTTTCGGAATCGATTCATGGCTGTCCTATCTGCGCGGCGCGACCCGTCCGCCAACCGCGGAGGGGGATCGTTCTTTTCCCATGGAAAAGAACACAGCACCGGCGCTGTCCATCTTTCGTAAAACGCGGCAGGGCATTCGCCCGCCAGCATACAAATTCGAGTTTATTGTACTATGCCTTTTGACACTTTGCAACAGAAAATCGGTTATTTTGCCGCGTTTTGCGCCGGAAAATGCTGCCGCCTGCGGAATACGGCGGACGGCAGTCTTTTCTTTTTGCGGCCTTTACAGCTCTTCAAAGCAGGAGTAGGCGGGATAGTAGCGGTAAGGAATGGGCTGCGGGATGGCGGCGGAGCGGTTCTTGAGGATGCGCAGCTCGATCTCGCGCGGATCGGCGCGCTTGGCCTCATCGATATTGAAGTTCGGTTTGCCCGCGCCCTTGGCCTGAAGGCCGATGAGGACGTCGGCGGAGTAGTCGATGCCGCCGGATTCCTTGAAGGCGGACATGGAGACCTCCATATTGTAGTTCTCGCGGTTAAAGGACGAGATGGCGAGGATCGTCAGCTCCTGCTCGCGCGAGAGCTTCTTGAGGGAGCAGACGATGCGGTCGAGGTTCTGCTTATCGGTGAAGTGGACATCCACGGGGGCGATGATCTGGAGGTAGTCGATGAGGACGACGGGGCGCACGCCGGTCTCGCGGATGTGGCGCGCGACCTCGGCGCGGATAAAGTCAAGGGAGGTCTCGTGGTCGCCCTCGCGGAACCAGAGGTGCTTGGCGTAGGAGCCGTAGCGCCGCTTTGCTTCGACAAGGTGCGTGACCTCGGCGGGCGGATAATGGGGGTAGCGCTTGCCGTCGAGCACCCCGCGCACCGTCTTGGAGTGAGATTTTCTGGGGGTGGCGTCGGCAAGGAAGGTCTCACGGCTGACGGAGCGCGCCATCAGCTCGAAGGCGGTCATCTCGAGGGAGAAAATGAGGACATCCCTCCCCTGCTGCGCGAGCTGATCCGCGAGCTGCATACAAAAGGCGGTCTTGCCGAGGGAGGAAATCGCGCCGAGAACATAGAAGCCGTCGTAGAGGCCGCCGTCGAGCGCGCGGTCGAGCGCGGGAAAGCCCGTGGAGAGCGCCGGGCGCGCGGCCTGCTGGGCGATGTACGCGTCGAGCGCGTCCATCTGCGCGCCCGCGGAGAGCGTGTCGTAGGCAGGCGGCAGGTGCGCCAGGCGGTCGGCGCAGCACTGGGCGAGAAAGTCGGCGGCTTCGCCCGCGTCGGTGCAGAGCAGCTCGTTGAGGTCCTTGCCCTCGGGCAGCGGCGGGCAGCGGTAGAGCCACGGGAATTCGTCCGTCAGAGCGGTTGCCCACTCGTCCCCTGCCCTGTCGTTGTCGGGCAGGAGCAGAATGGGGGCGTAGGGCGCGAGGGTGCGGAGGATCGCGGCAATTTTGGTGCGGTTGCCGCTGCCGTTCATCGCGCAGGCACGGAAGCCGAGTTCTTCTGCGCTGAGCGCGTCAAATACACCCTCGACGAGGAAAACGGGCTCGTCTCCGCGCAGAAGGCTGCTTTGAAACAGCGGGGACGGCACGCCCTTTTCGTTGAGGTAGCGCTTTTCGGCGGTGGAGCGACGGACGATGTGTCCGTCGTCACAGGGCAGGACGACGCAGGAGAGCGCGCCGTCGTAGCCGAGGGAGAAGCGCGCGGCGGTCTGCTCGCTGATGCCGCGGGAGGAGAAGTAGTCGGTTTTGGTGCGGTTTGCGGCGCAGGAGGCGAGGTAGGCGGCGGTCTGCTCTGCGGTCATGGTGAGGTCTCCCCTTTCGGTGCGGGCTGCGGAACGGCTCTCCCCTCCCCTGCCGTCCGTCGCGCGGCGCACGGGTTCCGGCACAGGGCGGGAAACGGACACATCACCGTGCCCGTAGAGGCGGCTCGCCTCGGCCAGCGCTTCGAGCGGTGAGGAATAGGAACGGTCGATGGTGAGGAGGTCAAAGAGGTCATAGTCCGCCCCGCAGGCAAAACAGTGGACCTTATGGCGGCGCGCGTCGTAGGCCATCGAGGGGTTGCGGTCAAGGTGGTCCGGGTTCAGGCAGCGGAAGCGCCGTCGCGGGTCGATGCCCCTGGCGCGAAGGTAGTCGAAGAGGTAGGGGCGGAGCGTGTCGAAGGTGTCGGGCATAGTGATGTCTCTCTTTCGGTGATGTTTTCTTGAGGATAGTATAGCACGACCACCCTCCGGAGCAGATTCGGAGCGTGGTCGTAAATTATCTTAAATATCCATAAGGAGAATAAGGTTGGACAAAAGTGGTAAAAAATTGCCTTAAAATCAGAAAAGAGGAAGGGTGGAAAATGATTTTTTGCACGATGGGAAGTGGGAACTGCACGGTTTGAAGTCGCTGCTGCACGAGATGAGGTGGGAAGAAAAGGTGTAGTATGCCCGCTTTGTGGAGAAGTTATGCACGTTTCACGCGAAAACACGGTTTTTTTCCGGATTTGGAGAGGTTTGTGCGTACTCTTTTGCACAGATGCGGACGGATGGGGGAAAAAACGTCGGAAATGCGGCGGTTTGGACGGTCGGCGTGCACGGAAAAGCGACTTGCGTTCGTGCAGAGAGGTGGTGGAAGCGGTCGGCTCAGGTCTCTGCTTCGGCGGGCGGTTCGGCCTTCCGGCGGCGCTTTTTGCCGCTCTCGAGCTGCTTGGCCATGCGCGCGCGCTCGAGCTTGTGCGCATAGTCCTGCATCGTCTCGTCGATGCCGACGGTCATCTTGCCCGCGAGGAAGGAGTTGATGTTGTCGTAATCGAAGGACATATGGATCGAGCCGTTGGCGATGTTCTCGATCTCCTCCACGGCTTTATTGAAGGGGCGGATGATCGCCTCGTCGTAGTTGCGGTTCTTGACCTCCTCCTTCGTCGGGAGGCCGATGTACTGAATGATGTCCTCCACGCGGACAAGGAAGCTGCCGTCCTCGTCGAGCGGCGCCTTGCGGGCGCGGTAGTAGAGGTAATAGGCCAGACGGTAGGCGTTTTCGGACAGCTGGCCCATCCAGTCCGGAATGAGCTGGTAGTACTGCGTGAGGAAGAGGCGGACATTCTCGGCAAAGGCGATGTGGACCTCGCCGGTGTATTTTTTGATGTTGGCCTCGGTGGCGAGGTGCGTGATGTAGAACGATTCGAAGTATTTTTTGTAGGATTCGGCGGTGAGCTTGAGGTTGGTGATGGACTGGACATCCTTTTTGAGCTGGCGGTACGCCGCGTCGCGGCTCGCGAGCCCCGACCACGCCATATAGTCGGCGATGTTGAAGTCCGCCGCGTTGCCGCGCCAGCCGTCCCGGTTGCCGCACATGAGGGTATAGATGAGGAGGCGGTGTGCCGTCCACGAGAGGTTCTTGGTGTATTTATCGACCGCCTCGAAGATGAGGGTCATCTCGTAGTCCTTATTTTTGTAGGAGATGGACTGGTTGCCGTAGGCGTCGGGCTGGGAATAGGTGACGGTGATGCCGTTGGAGGCGGGGTGAAACTCGCGCCCGCGCTTCATGTTCGCCCACACGCCGCAGATGAAGTAGGTCGCGGGGCTGTTGCCGACGGTGTCGTACTCCGTTTCGCGCGTGAGCTTCGCCACGGAGTCGGCGTAAATGTCGATGAGGGCCGAAGCGAAAGTCACGGTCTCCGGCGCGCTCTCCCCCGCGAGGGCGGCGAGCCTGTCCGGCGCGGAGAGGTCGTTTTCCGCGAGGAAGGCGTCCATGAGCGGGTAGATGCGCGTGAAGTCGTACTCCGCACACTGCTTGGCGAAGGACTTCGGCTTGCTCAGCGCGAGCGGCTTGAGCTTATGGTAGGTCGAGAGCATCTCGGCGAACTGGTCCGTTTCGAGGAAGCGCGCCGGCGCTTCGCGGCGCAGCGCGTCGAGGGATTCGGTAAAATGCGGCATGGGGACACCTCCCGCGTAAAGATTGTGGCTTCGGGAGGAATTATAGCATAAGCGGGGGGAAATTGCAAAAGAAATGTGGGCGGGGGCGGGACGCAGGTGAGTTTTGTCCGAGGCCCTGCCGCCTCTCCCCTGCCCTGCCGGCATTTTCATACGCGCGTGCCGTTGACGATCTTGCGGATCTGGCGCTCGGAAAGGCGGAACTGCGACGCGAGCGCGCGGTAGTTGCCGCCGTTGAAGCGGGCGCGGATCTCGCGGTCGCGCCCGTCGCGGCGCAGCGTCTCCCCCTTGGGGATGTACAGGCTCTGCCCGCCGCACAGGTCCACGAGGGTGAGAAAGCCGTCGAGCCCGAGGACCTCGACGAGGTCGGCGTACTCCGCGGGAATGTCCGAGGGGCGGATGGCGCTGAGAAGCTGGATGTTGGTTGACATAATGGTGATCTCCTTTCGTTTTGTCGCATGAAGTGCGGCGCACAGGAGCGGCTCCGCTCCGCGAACACCGCTTTTGACCGCGCAAAAGCGGTGAGAAAACGCGCAAGGGCTGTGCCCTTGACCCCCGAACTGCCGGGGAAAAACTGACTTTTCGGGAACGGTATGGGGGTGCATGGACTTCTGACGATTTGGTGTGCTCCTTGCTCCGCTTGGCCGCTGCTGCGCATTTGGTACGGAAACTCACATGAGTTTTGTCCGAAACCGCACCGCAGAGCGGCAGCGGCGGCAAGGAGCACACCAAGTCGAAAGCCGCGACCGGCTTGGAGGGCAGTTCTTTGCGCAGCGTGGGCAGCATCGTCCCCGCAGGGGCGGGCAATGGCAGGTCAAGGGGCTTGCCCCTTGTTGTCTCTTGGGGTTCCAAAGGGGATATTCTCTTCAACTAAGAGAATATCCCCTTTGTTCTGCCGCGGGGCGGCGGCAAGGGGTCACAGGTGCAGGCCGGCGAGATTGAGGGGGGCGCTCCCCTTCCGCGCCAGCGTGCGCGCGCCCTCGAGCGCGTCCGGGCCGTCGTCGTGCGCGCCCATGGGGAACTCGGAGAGCTGCTGAAGCAGCAGCGTCTGGTCGCGGCGGAAGAGGATGTAGCCGTTGCGGATGTCCGGCTGGAGCGATTCGACGCGGAGCGTCTTATCCTCCGTCGCGCGGACGCCCTGAATGGGCAGGTACAAGCCCGCCTTGGCGCTCTCGCGTGCGAGCTGCTCCTTGAGGAACCATTGGAACTGGTTCGTTTCCGCGCCGAAGAGCGTGTAGCCGCGCCCCGTTTCGCGGCGCAGCAGGCGCTCCTTCTCCAAAATGTCCGAGATGATACGGTCCGGGTGGCGGCGGGCAAGGTCCGCGTCGTAGACATAGGCCGTGCCGCTGTCGCCGTCCACGGCGAGGGTGACGATGGCGGAATAGTCGCTCTGCGCCGATTTTCCGAGCGAGGGGTCGCAGTAGCCGTAAAAGCGGAAGCGCGGGGCGCGGAAATCCAGCTCGGCGGGGTTATAGAAGCGGAACCACTGGGGCGAAAACAGACAGTCGTCCGGGTTCACGGGCTGGTTGAGCATCTCGGACTGAAAGGCGCTCTCCCCTTCCGCGAGGCGCATGACGCGCAGGTCGTAGTACGAGAGCTTTTCCGGCCAGAGGACGCGCGCGCCGGTGAGCATTTCCTTGCGGTGGCGGTAGAAAAAGGCGTGCGCGGTGCGCTCGCGCTTGGGATCGGCGAGATCGGTGTAGAGTTTTTTCCAGTCCTCCCAGAGGGGTGAGGCGCTGTCCGAGAGGATCGCGCGGTAGGTGCGCGACTGGAAGCCGGGGTTTTTCAGCACGCGGGCGAGCAGCGCGTCGTGGTGAAGGACGGTGCCGATCATCAGGAGGTCTGTGTAGCGGTCGCCGGACTTGCAGACCGCCTTATAAAACCACGCGGCGAGCTTGTTGCGCTGCTCGGCGGTACGCACGCCCTCATCGTTTTCGATGTCGTCGCAGAGGATCAGGTCGGGGCGGCGCTCGTGGTTGCGCCGTCCGCGCAGCTTCTGCCCCGAGCCGACCGCGTCGATGCGGCAGCCGTTGGCGAGGAGGATCGAGGAGGTCTTCCAGGTTTTTTTGCCCGGCTGCTCGCCGAAATCGCGCAGAATGCGCGGATTTTCCTCCAGCTCCGACTTGATCGCGTCGAGGAAGCCGACCGCCTGTGTCTCTGTGTCAGAGACAAGTAAGATGTAGCGCTTGTAGCCGTAGAGCGCGGCGTGGAGCGCGTTTTTGAGGCTCATCACCGTCGATTTCGCGTGTCCGCGCGGGGCAGCAACGGCGGTGCGTGTGCCGGTTTTCGACAAAATTCGAGCCGCATCGCGCACGGGGTCGGCTCCGTCCATCACGCGCTCGCGCCACAGGGCGTCCAGCGCGCGGTGAAACGGGGGCGCGGGGAGCGAAAAGTAGTGCGGGAGGTAGTATTTCCCGAAGTATTCGAGGTCGGTCGCCGCGCGGCGGTAGTCGCTTGTGTCCGCGCAGAGGGCGGCAAGCGCGGCCGCGCCGGGCTTTTCCGGCGCCTCCGTCGGCTCCGGCGGGGTGTTCGCGCCGCGCGGGCCTGTTTCTTTCATGGGTGCGCCGCGCGCGGCGGCGCTTTCTTTCGGGTTCGGCATAGTGCTCCTTTCCGGGAACGCTTTTTGCGAAGCGCTTCCGAGAATGGGGCGCACGGGGGCGTTTGTCGCCCGCTCTTGTGCAACAAGGGCAAAATTTTTTGAAAATTCTGCGCCGAGGGCGGCACGGCGAAGCAAAGGGAGCCGCGCGACGCGCGGCGTTTATCGCAAGGGTGGTTCTCTTTGCGAAAGAGAACATGCTTTGCGCGGAGCCGCGTGGGGAGTGCCAAGGGCGGCACGGCAAAGCAAAGGGGATATTCTCTTAGTTGAAGAGAATATCCCCTTTGGAACCCCAAGAGACAACAAGGGGCAAGCCCCTTGACCCCCGAACTGCCGGGGAAAAATTGACTTTTCGGGAACGGTATGGGGGTGCATGGACTTCTGACGATTTGGTGTGCTCCTTGCTCCGCTTGGCCGCTGCTGCGCATTTGGTACGGAAACTCACATGAGTTTTGTCCGAAACCGCACCGCAGAGCGGCAGCGGCGGCAAGGAGCACACCAAGTCGAAAGCCGCGACCGGCTTGGAGGGCAGTTCTTTGCGCAGCGTGGGCAGCATCGTCCCCGCAGGGGCGGGCAATGGCAGGTCAAGGGCGCAGCCCTTGCGGTCTTGGGGGGTATAAGGGGGGCCATTCTTCCGCTGAGAATGGTCCCCCTTTGCTCTGCCGCGGGGTGCGGCGAAAACAGCGGCGCGCCGGCGCTGCGAGGGGGCGTGTCGTTGATTTGGGAACGGCGACAAGGGAAACGGGCGGAAAAGCGGGCTATGCTGAAAATATGAGCCGCGCCGCTGCCGTCAATGCTCAGCGGGAAAGGGTCCTCCTTTTTTCTCTTTCTTCCTTTTGCGATCCCTTTCAGGCGGCGCGGCTCTGACACCCCAAAGAGGGTGAAATTTGATTACCGGAGGTAATATAATGGCATTTGATTACGCAAAGGCATACCAGCAGTTCATTGACGAGGAGCTGGTGGCCGCGTCCGCGACCGCTTGGATGATCCCGGAGGCGGGCAAGGTGCGCTTCACCGGCGGCCGTGATGTGGAGATCTCCACGCTCTCGACGAGCGGGCTGGGCAACTACGACGCCACCAAGAGCGACGGCAGCGCCTACCCCAGCGGCACGGTCTCGAACGACTGGACGACCTACACCCTGGCGATGGACCGCGGCGTGAAGTTCGCGCTCGACCGCACCAGTCCCAACGACACCAATTTCCTTGCCACCGCGGAGAATGTGATCCGCGAGTTCGCGCGAAACGCGCTCGTGAAGGAGCAGGACGCTTACCGCATCCAGAAGCTCTACGCGCTGGCGAACGCCGACACCGCGCATAAGGGAACGCACATCGTTTCCGCGGCGCTCACGAAGAGCAACATCATTGAGAAGGTCTGCGGCCTTTTGCAGACCGTGCGCGACGACGCGGAGGTCATGGACGGCTATGTGGCGCTCGTTTCCCACAAGAATAAGAGCGCGTTCCTCGCCGCGGCGACCGGCACCTACCACAGCATCACGTTCGGCGCGGGCGTGAGCATCAACGGCGTGACCTACGACAATGTGATGCTGCTCGACGACCTGCCGTGCATCTTCGTGCCGCAGAGCCGCATGAAAACTGCCGTCACGGTGCAGACCGGCAGCGGCAACAGCGGCGGCATTGTGTCCGCGACCGGCGCACAGGACATCAATGTGCTGCTCGCCCACTGCTCCGCGCCGCTGGCGGTGAGCAAGCTCGACTCCATCAAGCAGTTCGGCCCCGAGGAGAACCAGTTCTTCGACGGCACCGCCATTCAGGCGCGCTACCTCTACGACCTGTTCGTGCCGACGAAGAGCGTCGTTTCCCTCGGCGCGATCGTTGAACCCGCGCAGGCCGCGGGAGGCAACTAAATGAGCGGCGTGACGCAGGAGCAGCGGGACGCTATTTTGACGAAGGCGGAGGCGCTCGCGGGCGAACCGCTCGGCGAGGCGGGCGCGCTGCTCGCGGAGATTGCCTGCGAGCGCGCGCTGGCGCATTGCAATCGGTCGGACATTCCGGAGGAGATGGAGCAGGCGGTCGCGGCGGTGCTGGTCGGACTGGTCTCACGTGAGTCCGACGTGAAAAGCATCACGCGCGGCGACACATCCGTGACCTATTTGGACGGGAAAAACGCCGAAAGCGTGCTGCTTGCGCCGTGGTGCAGGCTCGGAACGCTCCGAGAGGGCTGAAAATGCGCGACGCGAGGATGACAAGGGCGCTGCGGCGCACCTTCGACCGCACGGCCTGCGTATTTCGTCCGTTGTCCGACGGGACGGAGCGGGCGGTCTATGCCGATATTCCCTGCGCGCTCAGCCGCAGCGCACTCACGAGTGCGCCGTCGGTCGGTGCGGAGGGCGCGGCGCTGGTCGAGAGCCGCTATGCGCTCGCGCTCTACACGATGCCGGAGTTCTGGCTGCGGCTGGGCGACCGCGTGACGGTTTCGGACAAAAGCGGACGAATCTACCACGCCCGCGCCAGCGACAGCGTGCGCTATCCGAGCCATTGCGTGACGGTGGTGGAGGTTACGGAGGTATCCGTACCTGCTTCACAGGAGAGTGCCGAGGGCGGCACGGCAGATCAAAAGGGCTGACGCCCTCTGACGGCCAGCAAGGGATGGTCTCTTTGCGAAAGAGAACCCGCTTTGCGCGGAGCCGCGCGGGGAGTGCCGAGGGCGGCACGGCAAATCAAAAGGGCTGACGCCCTCTGACGGCCAGCAAAAGGGGCCATTCTTAGCGGAAGAATGGCCCCCTTTGGAACCCCCAAGACCGCAAGGGCTGCGCCCTTGACCTGCCATTACCCGTCTCTGCTGTGCCGATGCTGCACGCGCTGTGCAGAGGAGTGCATACTAAGCTGAGCGCGGCTTTCGATTTGGCGTGCTTCTTGCGGCCGCTGCCGCTCTGCGGTGGGGTTTCGGACAGAACTCACATGAGTTTTCGTACCAGATGTGCAGGAGCGGCAGAGCGGAGAAAGGTTGCAGAGGGAAACGAAACCGTACTGCACCAGCGGCTGAGCGGATATAGGCGCAGACCAAGTCGAAAGCCGATGGAAACGCGGCTTTGCCGCGCCGTTGCACGGACGTGTGTTCCTGAGAGGTGATTCGAGGAGAAAGGTACGAGAGTCAAGGGGCGACCCGCCCCTTGCGTTCTCTTGGGGGTGCGGGGGTGGTTCTCTTTCGCAAAGAGAATCACCCCTGCAAGGGGGGAACGCCGCTGGGAGGCGGCGGACAAGACTCACATGAGTCGGAGGTGAGAAATTGAACGACATCAAAGAGGGCGTGCGCGCTTATCTGGAGCGGGAGAGCGGCATTCACGCCGTGTGCGCCCCCGCAAGGCACACGGGCGAGTACCCGCTTCTTACCGTGGACGCGCGGGAGGACGGCGCGGTGCTGTGCGCGGGCGGGGCGCAGGCCGAGCATCGCTACCGCGTGACGGTGACGTGCGCAGGCGACCGCGAGCGGTCGGACAAAAACGGGAGGCTCGCGGCGCTGGTCCCCGTGCTGCTGCGGGGCATTCCGATGACGCTGCCCTCCGGCGTGCCGGGCGGCGGCAAGGTGCGGCGCGTGCTGTCCCCGCAGGGCTTGGAGACAGAGGGCGACGAGCTGCGCTTTACGCTCTCGCTGACGCGAAGCGTGCCGCCCAAGGCGGACGGCGGCGGCGCGGGCGGCGAAACGATGCAGGTGCTGCATTGGAACGAAAGCAACTGATTTGATAACAGGAGGAGAAACCGAAATGGGTTTACCGGAAATTTACATTTCCTTTGAAACGGCGGCGGTGAGCGCCGTCAAGCGCTCGAGCCGCGGGGTCGTGGCGCTGGCTGTCACGGACGCGACCAAGGGCGGCGCGGCGAGCGCCGTGTACCGCAGTCTGAGCGAGGTGGACGAGAGCAAGTTCACGAAGGAGAACTACCGCGTGCTCTCGCTGTGCTTTCAGGCCGGGCCGAGCAAGGTGGCGGTGCTGCGCATCGGCAGCGACGAGGCAGACACCTTTACCGCGCTCGACACGCTGGACTTTGACTACCTTGCCGCGCCGGGGCTGACGCAGGCGAAGGTCATCAGCTACATCAAGGCCGAGCGCGCCAAGGGCCGCGGCGTGAAGGCGGTCGTCGCCAACGCGACGGCGCCCGACGACGAGGGCATCATCAACTTCTGCGCGGAGGACATCGTACTCACCGACGGCGCGGTGACGGCGGACAACTACGCCGCGCGCATTGCGGGTCTGCTGGCGGCGACGCCGCTCACGCGCTCGGCGACCTATGCCAAGCTGAGCGAGGTCGTCTCCTGCGGCGCGCAGAGCGACGCGGACGCCGCCATCGACGCGGGCAAGCTCATCCTTGTGCCGAACGGCGAGGGCTACTGCCTCGGCCGCGCGGTCAACTCGCTGACCACGGTCACGACCGTGCACGGCGCGGCGTTCCGAAAGATCAAGATCGTGGACGGCGTGGACCTCATCCGCGCGGACATCACGCGCACCTTCCGCGAGGGCTACATCGGCAGCGTGCTGAACGATTACGACAACAAGCTGCTGCTCGTGACGGCCATCAACGCCTATTTCAAGGCGCTCGAGGGCGATGTGCTGGACAAGACGGCGGACAACACGTGCCGTGTTTCCCTGTCCGGCCAGCGCGGCTGGCTGGAGAGCCACGGCACGGACACGGGCGAGATGTCCGACGCAGAAATTCTCCGCGCGAACACCGGCAGCGAGGTCTTTTTGGAGGCTTCCCTGACGTTCTGTGACGCGATGGAGGATCTGACGCTCAGGATCGCGATGTAAAAGGAGGGAAAAAATATGGCACAGTTACAGGCAAACCGCACGCTTTCCGGCTCGTTCGCGTCCGTCTGGGTGGACGGCGCGCTGATCGCGGAGCTGGAGAGCATCACGGTCAAGGTCAAGCTGCAGCGCGAGCGCGTGCAGCTCGGCATGGATGTGGACAGCAAGATCACCGGCTATTCCGGCGAGGGTACGATGAAGCTCAAGCAGGTCTACACGCGCTTTTACGAGGTGCTTGACGAGGCGCGGCGCGGCATCGACAAGCGCTGCACCATCACGACCGCGCTCAAGGACCCGGACAGCTTGGACGGGCAGGAGGAGCGCTACGCCATTGCGGGCGTGGCGTTCACGGAGCTGCCGTTCATCAACTACAAGATCGGCGAGGTCAACGGCCAGAGCCTGCCGTTCACCTTCCGTCCGAGCGAACTCAAGAGTCTTGACGCCATCGGCGTCGGCGAATGATGGCGCTTGGGGACATTCTCGCGGCGCGGGCGGACAACGCCCGCGCACGCGGGACGGTCGAGGCCGGTACGCTGGGGACGGTGACGGTCGAGGCGCTCCCCGTCCGCGAGCTGGAACGGCTCATGCGCGGCGCGGACGGCGACCGCGCGGTGTTCTATGCCGCCTGCCGTGAGCTGCAAGGCGCCGGTGCGGCGCTGCTGCGCGCGGGCAAGGTCTACCGCCCCGATCAGGTGATGGCGCTCGTGTCCGACGCGGAGGCGGCGAAGGCCGCCGAGGCGGTGCGCGCGCTGTCCGGCTGGACGGGCATGGACGGCGGCACGGCGCAGAGGACGGACCTCCCCGCGGGGAACACGGCTGGCGACAGCGCGGGCGCGGGCGAAGCCGCGGACACGGGCGCTTCCTCCGAGGCATCGGACGGGACAGCCGGTGAAGCCGCGGCGCACGGCACGGACACGGACAAAAAGGCGGCGTTCCCTGCCGAGGCATCGGACGGACGCGCGCCGGATAACGGGCGGTCAAGAGGTCAGCGGTTCGATCACACGGCGGACGGGACGGACGAAGGCGCGGGCGGACAGGACTCACATGAGACGGACAAGAAGGCGGAAATCCGACCTGCCGTCGTGCAGGTAAATGCGGAAGTCCGACGCGAAGCCGTGCAGAAAAAAACGGCGGACGCAGCGTTCCGACCTGACACCGTGCGGGAAAAAACGGCGGACGCAGCGATCCGACCTGACACCGTGCGGGAAAAAGCGGGAAAAAACGCGGAAATCCGACATCGTTCCGTGCATGGAGAAAAAGCGGGCGGACAAGCCTCATGTGAGTTTTTGGCAGAATATGGCGAACCGCTCCCGCCTGACGGCAAAACACAAGTCCTGCCCGAAAAATCGCCCGATGCACCACAAAATGTTGGGGTTTCGGACAAAATGGACGGTAGTTTACAGAAAACGGAGCGGGAGTTTTTATCAGAACGCGCCGCGCCGGAGCGCGGATATGCGCTCGGCCTGCACGAAAGCAAGTCGGAAATCGACGGGCGGGGCGGAGCGAATCTGCACGAAAGTGAGTCGGAAAACGGTGCGGGAAGCGGAAACGCGCTGCACGAAGGTGAGTCGGAAATCACGGAAACGCTGCACGAAAACAAGTCGGAAAACGACGCGGCAGGCGGGGATCCGCTGCACGAAGGTGAGTCGGAAGTCACGGAAACGCTGCACGAAACCACATCGGAACTTGCCGAGAGGGTCGCGCGGGAGCTGCTCGACGGCCTGCGCCGCGCGGCGTGGGTGCGATAGGGGGGAATATGGCAAAGAGTCGGACAATTTTGATTTGGCACAACAACGGTGAACAGCAGTTTACCTTTACAGTCAACCCCGAACGGCTGCGCGTTTCGCGCCCCAACTGCAACCGCGTGGAGCGGCTGGCGATGGGCGGAACGGTCAATCTCTGGGGCGGGCGCGGGCTGCGCGAGGTGTCGTTCACGACATTCCTGCCGGAGGAGCGCTCGCCGTTTTACGGCGGCACGGACGGCGCGGAGGTGCTCTCGCTTTTGAAGGCTTGGCAGGACAGCGGCGACCCCGTGCGCCTGATCGTTTCCGGCAGCGACATCAACGACGCGTTCCTCATCGAGGACGTGACCGAAACGCTGCGCGAGGGCGACGGCGACATCACGCTGACGCTGACGCTGCGCGAGGGCGACGGCGACATCACGCTGACGCTGACGCTGCGCGAGTATAAATTTGCGTCCGAGCTGGCCAAGGACGCAGACGGCGCGGTGCAGAGCGCGGGGAAAACGGCGCGCGCGGACGAGCGCGTGCTGCCGAAAACGCGGACGGTCAAGCGCGGGGACACGCTCTGGGCCATCGCCTGCGAGCTGTACGGCGACGGGACGCGCTGGCGCGAGATCGCAAAGAAGAACGGCGTGACCGAGCCGCGAAAATTACCGGTCGGAAAGGTGCTGGTGCTGTGAAGCTGTATGCAAACGGGATATTGCTCAATGCGGCGGCGCAGAGCGTGACGCTGGAAAAGAGCCGCGGCGACGCGGCGGCGACGCTCACGGCGGTGCTGCTCACGGCGGCGGCCGACCGCTATTTTCCGAAGGAGAGCCTTGCCCTCGGCGACGCGGTGCGGCTGCTCGGCGACGCGGGGGAGGAGGTCTTTCTCGGCGCGGTGCAGGCGGTGTCGAGAAATGTCGAAACGGTGACACTCATCGCGTGCGACCGCGGGCTGTACCTGACGGCGAACGAGCTGTCCGGCGTATTCGCCGGGTCGCCGGAGGGGATCTGCCGCGCGGTGGCGATGCGCCTGAGCCTTCCCGTGGGGACGCTGGAGGTCCCTGCGGGCTGGAAGCGGCTGGTGGCGGGCGCTGGCGTGCGGGCGTTCGACATTCTTCGACAGGCGGTCGGAGAGGACCGCGAAATTTCCATTCAAAACGGTGCGCTGACGGTCACGAGGGCGGGGCAGGAGCGCTTTGTCATCGCCGAGGAGACGGTACTCGCGAGCCGCGGGACGGCGGACGCAAGGCAGATGGTCAACCGCTGCGCGGTCATCGACCGCAGGGGAGCGGCCGCCGCCACGGCGCAGAACACGACCGACCTCGCCCGCTTCGGACTGCGCCAGCGGGTACTCGGCAAAAGCGGGGACGCGGCGGCGCAGGCGCAGGGCGGCCTGCGCGGGCGTATCCTGCGCGGGGAGCTGACGGTGCGCGGCGACCTCAGGTACCGCTGCGGCGCGCTCGTGGAGCTGCACCGGAAGGAGTTCGGACTGGACGGCGCGTATCCGCTCACGGCGGTAAAGCACCGCTGGGAGCGCGGGCTGTTCACGACCGAGCTGACCTGGGAGGGAGAGGCATGAATGTATACAGCGAGCTGTGGGCGCTGCTCCGGCCCGAAAAGAGCCTTGACGGGGGCGGCGCGCTGTTCGGGACGCTCGCGGGCGTCTCACCCCTGACGGTCCGCGTCGGCGGGTGCGAGGTGAGCGAGGGGCTGTTCCGTCCGGCGGGCATGAGCCTGCGCGCGGAGGATGTGGGGCGGACGCTTGCGCTCCTGCCGTGCGAGGAGGGCTTTTTGCTGCTGTTTTTTGTAGAGTAGGGGAGGAGAGAAGATGATTTTTCCCGATTGGGGGACGGCCCCCGAGACAAACGAAGGCCCGCTCCCGCTTTTCCGGGAGTGGGCGGTAGACTGGGAGAGCGGCGCGCTTGCGCTGCGCGGCGGCGAGCCGTACACGCTTGAGGGCGACGAAGCCGTGAAGCTCTGGGTGCGCCTTGCGCTCGACGCAAGGTGCGCGCGCTGGAGGTACAGCGCGCACAGCGGCGACTACGGCAACGAGCTTGCCGCGCTGCTCGGCAGGAGCGGCGACGCGGGCATCCGCGAGAGCCTGCTCAAGAGGACCATCACCGAGACGCTGCTCGTCTGCCCGTACATCACGGGCGTGGAGGGCTTCTCGTTCGAGCACCGCGCGGACGGCGCGACGGTGCGCTTCACCGTGAAAACGGTGTACAATTCCTTTGAAACGGAGGCGGAAACGGCATGACGAAGGACGAAATTTTTGCCGCGATGGAAAAAGCCTACACGGGCGCGGGCAGCACGGTCGAGGGCAGCTTCGCGGGCGATCTCCTGCGCGCCTGCGCGGACGGCTGCGCGGAGCTGTGGAGTACGGAGATCGACGGCCTGGAGGAGCGCGCGTTCGTTGCGAGCGCGGCGGGGGAGTGGCTCACAAGGGTCTGCGCCGACCGCGGCGTGGAGCGCCGCGCAGGCGAGGACGACGAAACGCTGCGCTCCCGCGCGCTCGAAAGCCTCAAGCGGCAGGGCGCGAGCGGCAACGCCGACGATTACGCCGCGTGGTGCGGCACGGTGGAGGGCCTTCTGCGCGTGCGCGTGCTGCCCCTCGCGCGCGGCGCGGGGACGGTGGACATTGTCGCGGTCGGGCAGGACGGCAGAGCCGCGAGCGCGGCGGCGGTCGCGGCGGCGCAGAGCGTCGTGGACGAAAAGCGCCCCATCGGCGCGGACGCGAAGGTGTTCGCGGCGGTCGAAAAGCCGCTGAACATCGCCGCAAGCGTCGTTCTGAGCGAGGGCGCGAGCCTCGAAGGGGTCGTAAACGCATTTAAAGGGGCCTTCACGGCGTTTTGCCGCGAGGGGGCATTAACGACCCGCCTCGTCAGCTACGCGCGTGTGAGCGCCATTCTGCTCGATCAGGAGGGGGTCGCCGATGTGACGGCCTTCACACTCGGCGGCGCGGGGACCAGCTTCGCGCTCGGCGAGCGCGAGATCGGCGTACCCGGCACGGTGACGCTCACGGAGGTGACGGCATGAGACTGCCGGAGAGCGTGACGAAAATTCAGCCGGTCGGCGCGGTGCTGAAGGCAAGCGAGGCGGGCGAGGCGCTGCTGCGCGAAGCGGGGGAGCGGGTCAATGCCCACGTGCTGGTCGGCACGGCCGACGCAGCGGGGCTTTCCCGCTGGGAGCGCGAGTACGGCCTTGCCGACCGGTCGGGAGAGGACGGCGCGTGCCGCAGGGCGCGCATCTATGCCGCGATGGCGGGCGGGCAGACGCTCACCCGCGCTCGTCTCGCGGCGCTGGCGGTCGCGGTCGGCGGCGCGGACCGCGGCGAGGTGACGGAGGATTTTGCCGCTTACGCGGTCGAGCTGGCGGCAATTCAGGACGGGCGGCTGCCCGCGCCGGAGGGCATGGCGGCTCTCCGCGAGGCCATCGCGCGGCAGAAGGGCGCGCACCTGACCGTGACGGCGGTACCCTGCGCGGCGCTGACGCTCGACCGCGCAGAGGCTCTGCACGGGGGCGCGCTGGAGCTTGCGTGGGGCGAGATCGCGGAGGGATGAGCAAAGAAAAAAGCTGCAAGCACCGCTTGCAGCTTTTTTTGTGCGAATGGGGTCAGTCAAGGCTGTTTTTGAGGGCTTCGACCGTGCGGCGCAGCTCATCGAGATTGGCAAGGCAGGTATCGAGCTTGCGCTTGGCGGTCGCCTTGTCCGCGTCGTCGAGCTTCAGGGTGCGAAGCTGCGCGGTGGAGCGGCGGATGGCGCGGCCGAAGGAATCGACGCTGCGCAGCGCGTTCGGCGCGGCCTTGGGCGGCGCGGGGGGAAGCTCCGCGGCCTTGGCGTAGGCGATGGCGCGATGGACGAGGACGGGGAAGTCGTCCGTTTCGCCCGCCTTGGCGACGAATTCCTCGACGGCGGGGTAGAGGTGGGCGTTGCTCCTGCGCGCCAGCTCGTAGGCGTCGGTCATGGTCATTTTGCCGCTCTCCGCCCAGGCGGTGAGCGTTTCGTCGAGGTTCAGGAGGTCCAGATAGCGCTCGACCGTCGCGCGGGAGAGGTCGGTCTGCTCGGCCATGAGCTCAGACTGCTCCTTGATGTTCGCGGGGAGTTTATTCTCGCTTCTGAGCACCTCGCGCAGCGTTTCGAGCTGGCGGGCCATGTCAAACGGCGAGAGATTGCGCCGGTGCAGGTTCGCGCCCATGAGCGCGCGCAACTCGGCGAGGGAGTCCTCATAATGGCGCACCTTGCACGGCACGGTCGTCTTGCCGAGCTTTCGCGCGGCGGCGACGCGGCGGTGGCCGCTGACGATGCGGTATTTGCCCTCGGTCGCGGCGGGGGTGACGATGATGTCCTCAAGGAAGCCGTCCTTTTTCACGCTCTCGACGGTGGAGAGGAACTGCTCGTCCTCCGCCATGGAGAAGCGGTTCATGGGGTTATCCTCGAGGTCGGAAACGCGCAGCTGGCGGACAAACTCGCCGTTGACGGCGCTGGCGGCCTCGGTGGTCTTTTGCAGCGTCCCGAAGATGGACGGAGATTTCTTGCTCGCCATGCTCAGCCCTCCATTCGTTCCAGCATTTCGTCGCACAGCGCGGCGTAGTCCGCCGTCGCGGCGCAGCGGGGAGAGAAGAAGCACAGCGGCTGGAGCGCCAGCGGCGCCTTCTTCACGTCGATGTTCTTGCGGATGTAGCTGCGGAACGCCAGCTCCGGCAGCATCTGCGGGAAGGAGGCGATCATCTCCTTATCGAGCGTCGAGCCGGACTCGACGGCGGTCATGAAGATGCCGAGGACGCGGATGTCCGGATTGACCAGCTCGCGCACATTCTGCACCGTCTCGAGCATGACGTTGTAGCCCTCGATGGAGTTTTTATCGACCTTGATGGGGATGAGAATGTACTGCACGGCGACGAGAACATTGATGTTGAACAGGCTCTCGAGCGAGGGCGAGCAGTCGAAGAACACGAAGTCGTAGTCCTGCGGGATCTGCGGGAGCAGGCGGCGGAGCGTCATGTCGCGGCCGAAGGGCAGCTCCTGCATGGCGGTGAGCGCGGGGGCGAGCAGCGCGCCGCCGCGGATCACATCGAGGTTTTCGACGCTCGTATGGCAGATGGCGTCGGGAATGCGGCAGTCCTTATCGCAGATGACGTCCGCGAGCGTGACGGCGGGGATGTCGGTCAGCTCGAGGTTGCTCGTGGCGTTGCCCTGCGTGTCCATGTCCATGATGAGGACCTTTTTGCCGCGCCGGACCAGCTCGCCGGCGAGGTTGATGGCGGAGGTCGTCTTGCCCGTGCCGCCCTTCTGGTTCATGATGGCGATGGTCTTCACTTCTCCGCCCCCTTCTTTTCCAGCTCCTCGACGCTTACGACCTGCTCCATGATGGTGTCGAGCATGAACTGCGTCATGCTCATGCCGAGCTTGGTCGCGGCCAGCTTGATGCGCGTGCGCTCGTCCGGCGTGGCGTAGACGAGCAGCTTGACCTTGGCTTCTTCCACCGAAATTCCCCCTTTGGTGCGGTCAGACCCCATAATTCGACGGGGTTTGACATTATGATGTCATTTCACGGAAAACATTATGACATCATCGCGGCGGCTTGTCAAGAGTAAGCCGAATGTTTTAATGTCAAAAAATGGCGCGGGGGCGGCGGAGCGACGCATTTCGGGGTGCTGATCCATACATTTCGGGCCGACCGCAGTCATTTTTTTGCAAAAGGAGGTATACTTTTTCGCGTAAAATCACCGGGAAACCACGGCAAAGTCCCCGGGGACTTTGCTTCTCCCCTGATGGGGAGAAGCAATTACATTGTCAGCAGACGCATCCACACAGAGTTCAGAAGGGAGAAAGAGCATGAAGAAACGGATCGTCAGCCTGCTGCTGGTTTTCTGCATGGTCATCACGCTCGTACCCGCCAATGTTCTGGCGGACGAGGTGAAGGGCCTTGCGGAGACGACAGCAGGCCAAACCCAGACGGCGGGCACGACGGCGGCAAAGCCGGAGAACCCGTTCACCGACGTCAAGAGCGGAAGCTGGTACGAGGCGGCGGTTTTGTACGCCCGCGCCAACGGCTTCTTTGACGGGACCAGCGCGACGACCTTCGAGCCGGACGGCCCGATGACGCGCGCGATGTTCGTCACGGTGCTCGGCCGCATGGCGGGCGTTGAGGCGGCGGACTACGCCGGCGCGACGGACTTCATCGACGTCGCGGAGGGAACCTGGTACGCGCCCTTTGTCAAGTGGGCGGCGCGCTACGGCATCACCACCGGCACCGGAAACGGGAAGTTCTTGCCGGACGGCAGGATCACCCGCGAGGAGATGGCGGTCTTCTTCGTGCGCTATTTTGAGACCTTTGACGCGATGCCGAAAGCCGATACGACGGTCACGACGAAGCCTGCCGACCTTGACAAGGTGTCCTCGTGGGCGCAGGATGCCGTGCTCAAGCTGTGGGCGCTGGGTCTGCTCAACGGCGACGGCGTGAATTTCGCGCCCAAGGATAAGGCGACCCGCGCCCAGACTGCCGCGCTCTGCCAGCGCACGGACAAGGCCGTGGAGACCTGGTACTCCGAGCCGGGCGTGAAGAGTGAGCGCGTGAGCGTCGAGCCGGGCAGCGGACAGGAGAGCGGCGATAAGAAGCCCGAGCAGCAGAAGCCCTCGGGCGGCGGCAGCTCCGGCGGCACGACCGTCACGACCTATTATGAGGTAAAGTTTGAGCTGGGTGATGGTGTGGCACTCACAGGCGTGGCGCTCCCCGAGACAAAGACCTATGTGCAGGGCACGCGCATCAGCGAGCTGCCGACGCCCACAAAGGCCGGAGCAATCTTTCTTGGCTGGTACTATAATAAGGAGCTGACGCAGGGCGCGGAGAGCGGCGACACGGTGACGCGCAACATGACCCTGTACGCCAAAATGGCGGCGGGCGAGGAAGTGCAGAGCATCGAAACGCCCAACTATGTGACCAAAGCTGACGTTAAGGCGGATGGGTTCACGTTCAACGTTACCGGCGTGAACTCCATTACCCAAACCGGCGACAACCGGACGCTGAGCTTCATCAACGTCACCGGCGGCAACATGGACATGGAGTATACCGTCAGCGGCACGACCGTTTCCGCTACGCTGGAGGCGGGCCAGACTTATCAGGTGGAGCTGCTGGACGATAACGCCAGATTCGAGTTGACGGATGACGGCAAGCAGCCTTCCACCGTTCGCATTCTGAATATTCTGACAAAAAAAGAAAATGCAACAAACGCCAGCCTGAATGGCGGTGTGAAGCAGATTCCCGTCGAGAGCACCGCCGATTTGGAAGACGCTGTGTTCAACGGCCTGTACACCATCGATGAGATGCAGACCCTTTCGGAAAACACCACCGCGGACGACTTTACTTACACTGGAAACGACAGTCAGACTTTCTCCGTGGGCGACACACTGGCCGTTACGCGGGGAGCTGTGCAATTGAATGACGTGACCTCCACCGAGGGCGACGTGGCGTACATCAAAATCACCGGAGTCCTTGGGAACAATCGGTACAGCTATGAGATGGCCGACGTGGAGGACGTGCTGTTCCTGCCCGACGTGCTGCCCATTGAGAGCGGTTGGGATCAGGACAGCAGCGATACCACAATCACCATTACCGCAGAACAGCTCAGTGCTGCGCTCAGAAACGTGGACGCGGACAGTCTGGATGTGGGCGATTATCTGGGCTTTATCCCCGGTGCTTACAGCAGCGAGATGGCTAACGCCGGCTCCTACGGCAAAGTAACCGGATTCACCCAGAACGGCGGGAATTATATTATCACCTACATCGCCGCCACCGAGGGCAAAATTGAAAAAGCTCTGGACGTCTACTACGAGCAGGACAAAGACATTCCCGTGAGCGAGACGGAAAAGGCGCAGATCGCGGCGGCCGTCAAGCAGGATATTGAAAACAGCGATTACGCCGAGCAGGCAGCCGCCTATGTTATGGCGGTCATGCTGGAAAGCGACGGCCTTGATACCGCTCCCAATCCCGTGGCCGTAGCGCAGACCATGGATGGCATCACCACCTATGTCGCGCAGGACAGCATTGTGCTGTACGCCGCAGGGAAAAAAGCAGAGGTAAAGGTTGATCGAGGAAATTTCAAGATCAACATCGACGGTTATGCCGAGCACCTGAACGGCAGCGGCTTTGATATTTCCGTCAGCGTCCCCATCACACTGGAGATGGACGGAGTGACCATCCAATTCACTGCCGAGTTTGAGGAAGAGGTCGTTCTGAGCCAAAGAATCAGCACAAAGCGCCATAAAATCGGCTTTTTGAGGTACGACTACTCCCTCAACGCCTCTTTCGATATCGGCAATTACACCGGCATTCACTTTACGGCGAACATCCAAACCGATGACGGCGAGGACGATAATCTGTCCGATCAGCTTGAAGAGATCCTAAACGGCATCAAGGACTATACCAATGTCGGCTCCGGCATGGAAGGCACGATCGAATCACTTTCCGACATTTATCAAAACGTCATGGACAGTGCCTCGGGCTCTTGGGTGGATATCATCGATCAGAAGATCTTTGAGACCAACGGCAGCGCTTTCCTGCACATTTTCTGCTATCAGGTCAAGGGCAGTTTCGTGGTCAGTGTCAATATGGCCGTGGCCATGGGCATGGACTTTGAATACACCACCCGTAAGCAGTATAATTTTTCCGTCCGCGTGAAGGCCAAGACCTCCACCAATGAGACCATCGACCTCATTACGCCCCATTACAACTTCGATTTCTATGTCATCGGCACCATCGGCGTACGTGCGGGCATTCGACTGGAAATGTACGTCGGTCTAATCTCGTTGAAGATCGACAAAATCGGCATTGCCGCCGAGGTGGGCGCCTACGCTCAGCTTTGGGGCTATTTCTTCTACCATCTGGACTGGACGCAGGGACAAACGAAAAATAGCAATTCCGCCGGAGCAATGCTCATAGAAATCGGAATGTATCTCGATATCAAGTTCGTGGCGTCTCTCTTCAACAGCAGCAAGCTCACCTGGGCGCCAACCATCTACGCCAACCAGTGGCCGCTCTGGTCGGCGGGTGAGCGGCAGAATGTGTACGCCTTTGACAAGGCAGAGGACATGAGCTACACCTTCCGGACAGTCAAGACCCTTGCTCTGCCCGGTTCCGCCTATGCCATGAAAGCCATGGATCTGAAAACCGGCGAGATCAGCACGATCAACAAGGATGACAGCAGCGAGAGTGCTTTCATTATCTCTTTCTCCAACCCCAAATTCAGCTATGATGCCAGTACCAATACCGTCACCGTGACGGGCGGTGATGTGAAGGGCGAAAGCACCGACATGACTATCACCTGGAAAAAAACACCACTGTCCTTTACCTCCAAGCCTATTCAGAAGGTGTTCCACATCACATGGAGCGACCCTGAGGGCGTGCGCTATATCAGCTTCAACTCCATGGGCGGCTCCGCGGTCGCACAGCTTAGCGGCGGCGAGGGCGCGGCCATCACATGGCCCGAGGACCCTGCTAAGACCGGCTATGTCTTCGACGGCTGGTACAAGGAGATGTCCTACACCAACAGGGTGGAGGCCATGAGCACCATGCCCAAATTCGTTCTCAGCAAGGGCATGATCCTCTACGCCAAGTGGAGGCCGGCCGCCGACACGAGGTACACCGTGGAGCACTATCAGGAGCAGCTCAACGGCAAGTATGAGCTGACCTACACGGAGCAGCTGACCGGCACCACCGACGCGCAGACTGCCGCCGAAGCCAAGACCTACACAGGCTTCACAGCGAAGCCCATCACCCAGCAGACCATTGCGCCCGACGGCAGCACCGTGGTACAGGTCTACTATGACCGCAAGGAGTACACCGTGACTTGGAAGCCGGAAAACGGCACGGACAACGTCATCCAGACCTACAAGCACGGCGCAGAGCTGGTCGTTCCCACCGTCAGCCGCGAGGGGTACATCTTTGGCGGCTGGGGAACGGTCCCGAAAACCGTCACCGGAGACGCCGACTACACCGCGAACTGGGAGGGCCGTGACAATGCCGTGACCTTTGAAACCAAGGGCGGCACGGCGGTCACCGCTCAAACGGTCAAGACGGGCGATAAAGTCACTGCACCGTCCGCCCCCACGAAGACCGGCTACCTCTTCGGCGGGTGGCATACCGATCAGGGCTGCACCAAGGCGTGGGATTTTAATGCCGATACGGTCAAGAGCGCAATGACGCTCTACGCCAAGTGGACAGCGAACACCTATACCGCGACGTTTGATCCCAATAGCGGCGTGATGCCCGAGGGAGAGGAAACCAATCGGTCCGTCACCTACGACCAGCCTTACGGCAAACTGCCCACGCCTACCAAGCAGGGCTATGATTTTGCCGGCTGGTTCACAGAAAAGACTGGCGGCGAGCAAATTCTGGCGGAATCGAGCGTTTCCACTGCCGCAAACCAGACCCTCTACGCCCACTGGACGGCTGGCCTTGTGAAGTACACAGTCAATCATTACCAGCAGAATGTGGAGAATGACGGGTACAGCAAAGCAGATTTCGAAACATTGAATGGCACTACAGGAACAGACTCCAAAGCGGCCGCGAAGGCTTACGAGGGATTCAGCGTTAAGACGTTTGAACAGAAGACCATTGCCGCCGAGGGTTCTACCGTGATTGATATCTATTATGACCGTCTGACATATACGGTCCAATGGATGAACGGCGAAACGCTGATGGAAACGGACGGTAATGTAAGGTACGGCGCAAAGCCTGCTTATGACGGCGCGGCACCGGAAAAATCTGAAACAGGGCACACCTTTACCTTCACCGGATGGAACACAGAGGCGGGCGGTACTGGTACGGCTCTGTCCGGCTCTACCACGGTAACGGGCGACGTGATCTATTACGCACAGTTCAACGATTCGTTAAATACCTACAGCATCACCTACGAGAATGTGAATGGCGCGGCAAACAGCAATCCGAAAACCTACATCTTCGGCACGGCCGTAGCGCTGGCTGATCTAATCAGGGACGGCTACACCTTCGGCGGCTGGTTCACAGACAGCAGCTACTCCGACGGAAGCAAAGTCTCCGAAATCACTGCGACGGACATTGGAGACAAGATTTTCTACGCCAAGTGGACGGCAAACACCTATACCGTGACGTTTGATCCAAATGGCGGCATGATGCCCGAGGAAGCGGAGGCCAACCGGTCCGTCACTTACGACCAGTCTTACGGTACCCTACCCACACCCACCCTCACGGGACACACCTTCGAGGGGTGGTATACGGATGTGGACGGTGGGGAGCAGATAACGGAGAGCACTTCTGTTCGGATCACGGCAAACCAGACTCTCTACGCCCGCTGGACGGCAAACATTTACACGATCACGTACGTGTGCAAATTGAGCGGCGTATCCAACAGCAACCCGAGGAGCTATACCTACGGCAATGCCATGACACTGAATGATCTGGCCAAAACCGGCTACACCTTCGGCGGCTGGTTCACAGACAGCAGCTGCTCCGAGGAAAATCAAGTCACGGGGATCACTGCAACGGATATCGAAAACAAAACCTTCTACGCCAAGTGGACGGCGAACCAGTATACCGTGACGTTCGACGCCAACAAGGGGATGGTGACTCCTGCCAGCATGACCGTCACCTACGACCGGCCTTACGGCGAACTGCCCACACCCACCCGCGCAAATTACACGTTCCTCGGTTGGTTCACGACGGCTACGAGCAGCGTTAAGGTGGAAGCCACCACCGCAATGACCCGGGCGGAGGACCACACCCTCTATGCCCAGTGGGCGGCCAGGGATACCAACCTCTGGGTGGGTGGAACAAAGGTGACGGTAGCTGGCTCCGGGGATGTGTTCGGAAACGGAACTGTGAGCTACAACCCCGGAACGCGTACCCTGACGCTGCATGATTACACCTACTCGGGAGCCGGATACCATGTCGGCGACTTCGGGTTTGGCTGCATTGTATACAAAGGCGATGAGCCGCTGACTCTGAATCTGGTGGGTAGCAACACGCTTACTTATTCGGGAAACAACGAGCACGGGTGGGTCGTGTATTCCGCAAGTGACCTGATCGTGGAAGGAACCGGTTCCCTGACCGTGGCGGACGAGAGCACAGGACATGATCAGCATCCGTCGTTCCAGCACACCAGCTATGGTATTAGGGTAGGCGGCGATCTAACCGTAAACAGCGGTACGGTGTCCGCGACCGCGCATGATTTAAGCACGTCTCAGGCGTCGCCTTACTCTAAAGGCGTTTACTGCTCCGGCGTGCTGACCGTGAACGGCGGCAGCTTGACCGGGCACGGCGGGAAGGTCACATTCACAGAGGATCTCAGCGATAACAGAAATGCTGTTGGTTATAGCTACGGCATCGACGCAGACAAAGGCATTGTGATCGACGGCGGTACCGTAACGGCGAGCAGCGGGGGCGTTGAGGGGAAGGGACCGCAGCAGTTTTCCGCACAGGCCCTGGGTGCTGTTCCCGAGTGTTCGAGCACGCTTACGGCCAAGGCTTCCACCGATACGATCGGAGAAAATCTGGAGGACTTTGTTTCGAGCAAGCTGAGCAGCTATCTGTACTTCACGGTGAGCTGACCGCAGGACGGGAAGGCATAATATGCCCGTCAAACAATGCAAATAGCGCATGGCAACACAGAGATGCAGCGGAAAAGTAATGCGTCGCGCCGCAGCAGAGGGTTTATAGCGGGCGCATAAAGAAAATAACGGGGAAGTGAGGCGGCTCATACCGCCTCACTTCTTTTTACGCCGCGGGAACATAAATAATGAACGGGTAAACCGATATAAATAAGATGCTGGTGATATGTTGACAGCCGTCGGTGCCATGTGCTAAGATAGCCATAGACAGGTTTGCATCACAAGAAGCCGAAGCAGGTGCGATACGCCTGTGTGGCGCGCGGGCTTGCCACAGTAGCCAATGCGAAACGGAAAGCGTGCCATGGACCCGGCAGGAGTAATCTCGTTGAAAGTGCCGGTAAGTAAAATGTATCATGTTCCTGTCCACCCTGTGATAGCAGCCGGAATGCTGTAGATTTTCCGGAGAGCGCGCCCTCTGCAAAGGCGCCGACAGGCCCTGACTGCCGTGGAAGTTAAGAAACAGGGCTGCACACATAAGCAGGAAAAAGTGTCGGGGGGCGACCCCAAAACGGTCACACACGAGACCTTAAAAAGTGTATTTGCCGATCGCCGAGTCTCCGCGCGGAGCTGGCAGGAGGCGGCGTAGCTTGAACATAAATGGACAGACAAACGGACAGGAGGGAGCCGGATGGGGCGGAAGAACAAAACCTATTACAAGGATCTGCACCAGCAGGCCTACGACCGGCTGACCGAGATGCTGACCTTCGGCGAGAGCAAAAAGGAAGCCGTGGCTGCCGGCACGGAAAAGGATAAGATCTTCTCGGTAAATACATATAAAAGCTATTGGAAGCACATCAAATATTTCCTTCGCTATATCAAGCAGAAGCATCCGGAGTGTACGACGCTCAAAGGCGCGAAAAAGTATGTCAACGAATGGCTTCAGAGCAGAGCGGATGAGGAGCTTTCCGCGTGGACGGTGCAGCTGGAGGCGAAGGCGCTCGGCAAGCTTTACGGGATCGAGCCGGACGACGAGGACTATTTCAAGCCGCCCAAGCGGAATCGGGAGGACATCAAGCGCAGCCGCAGCGACTGCGTGCGCGACGAACACTTTTCGAAGACGAACAACGACGAGCTGATCAAGTTCTGCCGCGGGACGGGGCTGCGCCGCCGCGAGCTGGGAGAGCTTCGCGGAAAGGACCTCGTGCGCTGTGAGCAGATCGCGGCGGATGCCGCGCAGCTGGAGCAGATTCCGGAGGAGGAGCGCGCGCCGAGCGTCACAAAGCGGCTGGAAATGCTGCGGGACGCGATGCTTTTCCCGCAGGAGTGGTTCGTTCATGTCCGCAACGGCAAGGGCGGACGGGAGCGGCTCAGCCCGATCATCGGTAAAAACGCGGCGCAGATCGTGGAGCGGATCGCCGACACGCCCGCGGAGGAGAAGGTGTGGCAGCACATCCATACGAGCGCCGACATTCACGCCTACCGCGCGGAATACGCCACGGCGATCTATAAGGCCTACGCCCGGCCGATCGGGGAGATCCCCTACGACCGGGTGAACAAGGGGACGGGAAAGTGGTTTCAGGGCGATGTCTACACCTGCCGGAAGGACGAGGCGGGGAAGAAGCTGGACAAGGCGGCGATGCTCTTATGCAGCAAGGCGCTGGGGCATAACCGCATCAGCGTGGTGGCGGATAACTACATCCGCGGACTGTAGGGGAGGCTTGAAATGACCCAATTTGTGCGGAAAACGCTGCTGGGCGGATTTGCCGAGGTCCCGGGAGGACAGAACGATCCGGAGTGCAGCCATGTGCTGATGGAGCGAGCGGATTACGACGGCTTGTGCCGCTGTGTCTCCGACGCGAGGCAGGAAGCCATGCAGATAAGAAACGAGGGAGACAACGCGCTTGCGATGGCAAACCGGAGCGCGCGGGAGGCGCTGGCACAGGCGGAGAAAGAGGCCGGGGAACGCCTGCAGGCGCTCCGGCAGGAGCTGGAGGCAGAGAAGGACGAGAGCGCGTATCAGCGGGCGCTGAATGCCAACCTGCTGCGGATCAACCGCGAGCGCGCCAACGCGGAGCGCGGTTTGAGGCCGAAAAAGACGAGGCCGGGGTACATCGTACTCTATTCGGAGGAAAAGGACTATCCGTATCGGGACGGAAGGAAGCTCATTAAGGTGAAAATGTGGGAGACCACTTTGCAGAGTCCGTATCCGACCGGACTTGCGGAGGCGGCAGCGAGGCGGCAGCTTGAGGAGGATCTGTTTTCGGAGGAGAACGAGTGGCTGAGCGCGGCGATCGGCATAACGGGCCGGTATTTGGACGATTATGAGAAAATGCGGGCGGAAAAGCACCTGAACCCCAACGATCCCTTCTTTCAGGGGAACATCGCCCTTGCCACGCTGCAGCGGCTGAAGCGGAATTTCCGCTCCGGCTACTGGGAGGTGTCGCTCCTGCACACGAAGCCGCTGGGCGACATTCCGGAGGAGCTTCTGCCGGAACGGAAGAAGACCACGCGGGAGACGTGAAAAAGCTCCCCGCGCCGAATGGCGCGGGGAGCTTTTGTGCTGCCTTCTAACGAAGAACCGTTATCAGATGCTCTGCGAGTGATCAGGCACCCAACACGACAGCGGTCTTACCGGCGCAGGTGACCTGATAATAGGTACCAGCGTTCACAGCAAAGGTGCCGGTCAGCGCAGTCGCGGAAGAATAGGAAGCGGTAAACGTACCAACGGTCACATAGGTGCCCGTGGCGCCGTTCAGCATCTTGACCTCATACGTGGCGGTAGTGCCGGAAGTGAAGTTGGTACCGGCCACAGTGACAGTCGCAGTACCGCTGGCAGCAGTCGCGGAAACACCGGTGACCTTGGCAGCCACAGTGTCGTCGACGCCTTCGGCGGTATCAACGACCTTGATATACAGGTCGGTCACGATTTTGTCGCCATTGAGCTTGAACCAAACCAGATCGTTGGCATCCTCGCCAATGGAGGTGACGTCGATCGCGTTCACGTCGCCCTCGACGTTGATCATGTAGACCTTAACGTCCTTGCCATAAGCATAGACGGAGCCGCCGAGCTTGACAACGCTGTTTTTGGTGTCGCCGGTCATCGTAGTGTAGAGGACGTCCGCAGCGCTTGCACTGCTGTCGGCCTTCTGCTCGAAGCCGGTCAGGATGCCCTTGTCGTTGTACTGAGGACCGTAGCCGAGCGTCCACTTGGTGATGGCGTTCTCAGACTTCAGCTCGAACTTCTCGCCATCAAGATAAGCGGTGTAGGCAAAGTAGTAACCAAGATCCTTGGTGTAGGACTTGCCGTCGTCGTTGCCCTTGACGAAGATGACGTCCTTGTTGCCGGAGGACATCTGAACTTTATCGTTGTTCAGCAGGAACACGACCGTGTAGGCGCTGTCGCCGGCCTTCTGGTACGCGGCGTACCAGGTCTCGTCATTGCTCAGCATCTTCGCGGTAGGAACGTTCGCAATGCCTTCATAGACGCTGTAGGTGGTGTTGGAGGTGCTGCTCTTCTTGGTCTCAGTCAGGAAGATGGTCTCGCCGTCAGCGGGCAGAGTCGTGCCAGTGAACTTCATAGCGGGCGAACCGTTGGTGATCACCTTGTCGTCCTTGGAAGTGGAGGTCTGCGCGGCGTCCGCGACCAGAGTCAGCTTATAGCCGTTGCTGCTGACGGTGTAGGACACGATGTCGTACTTGCTCAGCTCGTTAGCAGTAGTGCTGCCGTCGGTGAAAGTAGAATCGATGTTAGCTTTCTCTTCGGTGGTGCCGTTCATGTAAACGACCTTGTCCAGATCGACCTTCTTGGTGGTGCCGTCGGTGAAGAGGAGCTTCACGCGGTCAGACTCAAGGCGGGAACCCTCACCGTAGTCGAGAACGACGGCGTACTGCTTGCTGGTGTTCGCCTTCAGGTAGAGGACATAGCCATAGGCATCGAGATAAGCGGTCACTTCGGTGCCGTTATCCACGTCGCCGTTGAGGGTCTCCTTCACGGTGGCAACGGACTTGGCATTGGCATCATACTTGGTGCCGCCGACCGTCACGGAGCCGGCAGTGGTGAAGGTGCTCATCTTGCCGGTGACCTTTTCGGCCAGAGCCATGGACTGGATGCCCTCGTCGCCGGACTTCTTGGAATAGGTGTAGGCAACGATGTCTCCCTTGGCGAACGCATCGGTCTTATATTCGCTCTTGATGGTAGTTGCAGGCTTGGTATAGCCATCGCCGGTCTTGATGGTCACATAAGCGTCCTTGGTGCTGCTCTGCTTGTAGACAGCGCCGACCTCACCAACGTAGGTGTTGATCAGAACGAGGGTGATGGTCTCCGCATCGTTGTCGTAATAGACATTCAGCAGGGAGCCGTCCGCACCGACCTTGGTGGTCTCGCCCTTGACGAAGTTCTTGGTGCTGGAATCGGTCGCGTAGTTCACGTCTTCACCGTCAACGTACATGGTGACCTTGGACTTGGAGATACCGTCGGACAGGCCGAGGTCGGCATAGATGGCGCTGATCTTGGTCGCGGCGGTGTAGGTAGCGTCAGCCTTATCGGCGTAGGTGCCGATGGAGGCGGCCTTCAGCTTCCACTCGGTGGCGGAGCGCATGAAAGCGTCGGTGGTGCCGAGCTTCTTGAGATCCTTGTAGAGCTTCTCGCCCAGCTCGACGGTGTACTCGCCGGAGGTGAGCTTCTGGGAAGAGATGTTCTGATCCTTGGCGATGGTGGAGGTCTCATACTTGGCGACGGAAGCGCCGAAGTTGATGTCCGCGCCGTTGACGATGATGCTGGAGCCCTTGGTCTCATAGGTGACCATGGGAGCCTCGAGAGCGTTCAGGCACATCTGAGCGGCCTTCTCGCGGGTGAGGACCTGGTTGACGGAGCCGTCGATGCCGTCCATCAGCTTGGTCTTTGCCATGAGCTTGCTGGTGTTGATGGCCCAGTCGGTGCCGACCATCTTCTCGGCCTTGGCATCGTAGCCGAGCTCAACGAGCAGCATCTTGCCGAACTGCAGGGCAGTCAGCTGACCGGCGGGGGCGAACTTGCCGTCGCCGACACCGGAGACGATACCGGCCTGCGCGCAGTAGGCGATGAAGCCGGCGGACCAACGGGAGGAAGCCACGTCGGTGAAGGTGTTGCCGCCAACCATGGCGTCAGCAGCCTTGGAGCCGAGCTCGAGGTACGCGATGATCTTCGCGGCCTGCTCACGGGTCAGGTTTTCCTTGGCATTGAAATTGCCCTTTTCATCGCCAACGAACACACCAACGGCGTTCATGACGTCAACGGCTTCCTTATAATCGATGCTGTCCGCATCCTTGAAAGCCGCGTTGCTGATGGTGACGAGGGACATGGACATGACCAGCGCTAGCACCAGAGCGAGTAACTTTTTCATATATTGTTACTCTCCTTTCTGAAATTTCCGCTCGCCGGTTCCATTTTTTCGCTGTCGCAGCGCCGTTTCCGGCGGTTTCGGCGCGGCCCTCGCGAAAGGGAAGCCCCTTCCGCTTTGTGCAGCGAGCTGAAAAAACCGAAAAATGCGCCGTTTCGGCGATACCATATCCCCATTGAGTCGGATTTGTATTGCAAACTCGGGTGTTTCAGGCATTTCTCGATCCACTTACCGTGGCATGCCGTTCCCGTAACTGAACCGGGAACCTACCCTGCCCACCTTCATTTGCACACTTATCTTACACCCCGCTTTTTTCCGCGTCAATGGCTTTAGGCAAATCGTAATAATCCTGTAATATTTCCGAAATCCTGTTACAAGCAAGGGAAAAATTCCCGATTCGGTCGAAAACATCCGCAGACGATACCTTTATATATAATGTGTATACCCCACCGCAGCAAGAGGCCGATCGTTTCAAGGCCGGGCGTTCCGCCGTACTGCCGCAAAATCGGCCGTTTTTGTTTCAAATGCCCAACAAACTCCCTCAAAATCGCCCATGTCTACCCGATGTCTACCCGCCGAAACGCTTGGGGCGCAAGGGCTTACTGGTTTTTTACCCCTCTGCGCCGTCCACCCGGAGGGCTACCCTTTTCGAATGTCAAAAGGCCGCGAAACGCCTGCTGCGCGGGCGCTTTGCGGCTTTTTCCTGCCCCGGATGCTGGGGATATGGTATCGCCATGCCGGAGGAACTTCGGCCTGCTTTCGGCGTTGTGAACAATTGCGGAGTTCGTCCTCACCTTTGGAAGCGGCGCGGGAGACGGCGGAGGGGCCGCCGGCGCGGCGAGGGAGTAGACCCAAAGAGCGGAAATTTCAGAAAGGAGAGTAACACTATATGAAAAAGTTACTCGCTCTGGTGCTGGCGTTGGTCATGTCCATGTCCCTCGTCACCATCAGCAACGCGGACTTCAAGGATGCCGACAAGATCGACTATACTGAAGCCGTGGACGTCATGAACGCCGTTGGTGTGTTCGTTGGCGATGAAAAGGGCAATTTCAATGCCAAGGAAAACCTGACCCGTGAGCAGGCCGCGAAGATCATCGCGTACCTCGAGCTCGGCTCCAAGGCTGCTGACGCCATGGTTGGCGGCAACACCTTCACCGACGTGGCTTCCTCCCGTTGGTCCGCCGGCTTCATCGCCTACTGCGCGCAGGCCGGTATCGTCTCCGGTGTCGGCGACGGCAAGTTCGCCCCCGCCGGTCAGCTGACTGCCCTGCAGTTCGGCAAGATGCTGCTCGTTGAGCTCGGCTACGATGCCAAGGCCGAGAAGATGGTCGGCACCGACTGGGCCATCAACACCAGCAAGCTCATGGCAAAGACCAAGCTGATGGACGGCATCGACGGCTCCGTCAACCAGGTCCTCACCCGCGAGAAGGCCGCTCAGATGTGCCTGAACGCTCTCGAGGCTCCCATGGTCACCTATGAGACCAAGGGCTCCAGCATCATCGTCAACGGCGCGGACATCAACTTCGGCGCTTCCGTCGCCAAGTATGAGACCTCCACCATCGCCAAGGATCAGAACATCTCTTCCCAGAAGCTCACCTCCGGCGAGTACACCGTTGAGCTCGGCGAGAAGCTCTACAAGGATCTCAAGAAGCTCTCTACCACCGACGCTTTCGAGCGCTCCGCCACCGAGTGGAAGCTGAAGGCTGAGTCCATCGGCGTTTACGCCGACGACGCTGACCTCGTCTACTACAAGGGCACCAAGCTCGGCGACATCTATGCCGACCTCGGCCTGAGCAAGGGCATCTCCAAGACCAAGGTCACCATGTATGTCAATGGTGTTGCCGCGAGCTACACCAGCGGCACCGACTACGGCGTGAACTCCGACATCGTCAAGGGCAACCAGACCAAGGTCGGCGGCAACGGCGTTGAGCTGGATGTCTACTATAACTCCGACACCGACTCCGTCACCTTCGTTCTGATCGAGACCTACGTCGGCAAGGTCACCGCGGCTTACAAGGCTACCTCCACCAAGGATGCTTATGTGACCGTGAGTGCGACTCACGCTGACGGCTTCACCGGCGTTGGCGGCAGCTTCGATACCGAATCCTTCTCCAAGGACGACATCGTCGCTTACACCTACTCCAACAAGGTCGGTGACAGAGGCATTCAGACCATGTATCTGGCCGATAAGGTCTCCGGCACCCTGAGCGCTTACACCACCGACGGTTCCGTGACGGTCGGCGGCACCAAGTATGATGCCGACAAGGTTTCCGCAAGGAACATTAAGGAATTCTCCCAGACCGTCGATAAGGGCAGCGATGTGACCCTCTATCTCGACGCCAACGGCTACGCCCTCTATCTGGATGCCGATACCAGCAGCCAGTATGCGGTCGTTCTCGCCTATCAGGAAGGTGCCCGTCTTGATCCCGCTCGCGTGAAGCTCCTCTTCACCGACGGTACCACCAAGAAGGTCGACCTCGATGTGGTCAAGACCGGTGCTCTTTCTACCAGTGGCGTTACCTGGACTGAAGTCGATTCCCATAGCTTTACCTGGAGCGAAGACGATAACGCCACCACCTCCGCTACCCTTAACAAGTACGACATCGTTGCTTACTCTGTCAACAGCGACAACGAGTATGAGCTGAAGGTCGTCGCGAAGGGCAAGGTCGTCACCGCTACTACCACCGCCATCGACCTTATCAAGAACGGCGCAACCAAGCTCGAGACTGCTGTCGTGGGCAACCGCAGCGCGTATGACAGCACCCAGCTCCGCTATGCGGACGGCAAGACCATCTTCCTGACCCAGGATGTGAAGAACAAGACCTCTTACAGCGCCTACGAGGGCATCGCGAATGTCCCCAATGCGACGCTGGAGTACACTACCCCCACCACCACCTCCAAGGACAACAAGACCGTTGTGACCGTGTTCCAGAAGGACAGCGCCACCACGCCTGCCGCCACCGTGATCTTCGTCCTCAACGACCAGGATGTGAAGATGAGCAGCGGCAACAAGGATCTTCTGTTCGTCAAGGGCAACACCGACGGTGTGAGCTACACCAAGGATCTCGGTGAGTTCTATGAGTACACCGCTTACCTCAACGGTGAGAAGATCACCCTGCGCACCGACAAGAATTACCGCATCACCGCCAAGAGCCTGGTCTACGGTCCTCAGTACGACAGCAAGGGCATCCTGAACGGTTGGGAGTATGCTGACGGCATCAGCAAGGCTGGCAACACCGCCTACACCGCCAACGCGTATCTGGCCAGCGCGGACACCGTGATCCACACCGTCGGCACCGATGCCGTTTCCAACGGCACCATCACCCTCGGCAACAACCTTGCGGCCAACACCCCGAAGACCACCTATGCCTACAACAAGGATGTCAAGGCTTACATGCTCGATGTTGAGGGCAACCTGAGCGCGACCACCATCGACTCTCTTGCTCTGGACGCCAACGACCATGTTTGGTTCAAGCTCGATGACGACGGCATGATCGAGGAGATCTACGTCGGCATCGTGGACGAGAACAGCACCGTCACCCCGTCCGTCGGCAGCGGCATCACTGCGAGTCTGGCCGTGTCCGGTACCAAGGTCACTCTGACCGTGACGAACAGCAACGTCGCGCCTACGACTGCCTGGTCCGCTCAGATGAAGATCACGAACACCCAGACCGGTCTTGTCAGCTATGTTGATCTGGGCACTGGTACGCCGATCACTACCGTTGACAACAGCAAGGAGCTGAATAGCAACTCCATCAACCTCTATCAGGCCTTCGTGACGATCAACGGCACGACCGTTGTGTCCAACCAGATCGCGGGCTAAGCCAAAGGTATCGATCGACGCTTACCTGAGCAAACAAGCGAAAAAAGAAGCTCCCCGAAAGGGGAGCTTCTTTTTGCCTTTATTTCAGCTCAGGTGAGCGTCGATCCTTAAGTATTCGTGTTCGTGAGAACCTTCGAGAACGTCTCAGACGCCTGATCGCAGGTGAACTCCGCAGTCACGAGAAGCTGCTCGTTGAGCGGAACGGCTACGAAGGTGCTGAACTCAGTGCCGGAGGTGCTCATCGTCGCCGCCTTTGCGGTTGTCGCGGTCGTGGCAGCGTTCCAGGTGCCGGAAGCGGAGTTCCAAGTCTGAATGCTGAACTTCACGTATCCGTTCGTCGCGGCAACAGCAGCGGGGGAGCCGCCGCTGACGGAGAGGGCAAGGGGCGCGATGATGGGAACCATGATTGCAATCGTACCCCACGAGGTTCCAGCCATGTTTTCTTCTGTACAACACAGGTAGGGAGAGGCTGCGGGCGACCGCGCCTGTAAAGCAGCTGTCAGTCGGGAGACCGGCAGACTTCGTTGCACCGAAAGGGCTTCTATGCGGCAAAAGAAAGCCGATGTACCCAAATGAAAAAATTTCGGACCGCCCGAAGACGGCCCGATAGTCGATGCTCAAGGGTGGATAAGCGTATAGCTCAGGGGGTGGCCGGGGCGGGACATATCCGCCTCCTTTGCGATCTCGCCGCGCGCGAGCATCGGCTCCAGCGCGCGCTGGATCATGCGCGGCGCCATGCCGAGCCGCTCCGACAGCTCGCGGGCGCTGCAGGGGCCGTGTTCTGCGAGGGCGGCCCGTATCCGCGACGCCCTCTGCGCCGCGGTCGTTTCCGCGCCGACGGGACGGTAGACGGGATGGTCGCGCGTCAGCTGCCCCTCGGCGGTGAGCTGCGTGAGCAGCTCCCGCGCGGCGCTCTCGGAAAGGCCGAGCAGCTCCATGGCGGCTTTGAGTGAAATGCCGCCGTGCCGTGCGGCATACGCAAGGAGCCTGCGCCTGCGGCTCTCGCGCGCCCCGTCCGAACGGAGCCGCGCCGGAAGAGCGGGGTCCAGCCCGTTCTTCGCCAACAGCTCCTTCGTCAGGTTGGAAAGCCGCGCGCGCGGGATCGGCTTGCATGCATGGGGGGAAAGAAGCACATGCGTCTCGCTGACCGGCCCGCGCGTTTCGAGAACCTCGCGCAGCAAGGAGACCAGCTCTGGCGAAAGAGGCTCGTCACGGTCGGCGAGGTGAAGCAAATGGTGTTCAAGATCGACCTGCTCCCATGTCAGCAAGGAGATCTCCGTATATTGTAAGCCGGTATCGCAGTACAGCCAAAGGGCAAGTCCGGCAGGGGAGAGGCGGTTTTCCTTCAAAACGGCTTGTAGCCGTTCCCGTTCGTTTTTTTCGCCGTGCGGCAGGGCAGGGGAGGACGCCTTTTTCGCCTTGGCGCTGCTGCGCGCGTTTTTGTAGCGCGGCCGGCCGCGGTAGGTGGCGATGGAGAGTCCCGAGGTACGCAGCGCCTCCTGCCAGCCCTGCTGCGCGGATTGGCGGAGGATATAATTATAATGCAGGTCTGCGAGCCGCACGCCTGTCAGCCCCGCGCGGTCGAGCGCGCTGCGCGCCAGCCGCGAGATCGACTCCGGCAGCATATGCGTCCGCTTATGCTCGCTAACGATGACATAGGGACTGTATTGCCCGCAAAGGGTCTGCCATTGCCGCAGACAGCGCGTAAGGTCCTCATCCATCGGCACATCGCGGTCGGGGAGACGGAGCAGCGCGCGCTCGAAGTCCACCTGCTTCCATTGCAGAGCATGGATCTCGTCGCGCATCAATCCGGCGCGCCACGCAAGGCGCAGGATCACGCCCGCGCCGCTGCACGGCTCCGCGGCAAGCAGCTTTTCCAGCTCGGTGACTGTGTTTTCGTCCAGCCTGAACCATTCCATGCCCGTGTCCTCCTGCGTCTGTAAAGGATTTTTTCCTTGCAAAGGGCGGCTATCTGTGAAGGGAAATGCCTTGCGGCAGCAACAGCCGTTCAAAAGCCGCCTTTCCCATAGTATACGCTATTTGGGAGGGAAAAGCAACGATGGAAGCACAACGCATTGCCGAAGGAAGCAGAACAGGAAGCGGCGGCACATTGGTCGATGTGCCGCCGCTTCCCGTAGGAGAAAGATAAGTATTCAATATGGAATCAGAGCACGGGGCTCGTGATCGGCTTGCCGGTGAGCACCTCGTCGCAGCCCTTTGCCGCGCCGAGGGAGGAGCGGCTTTTGGATTCCTTGGTGCTGCCGCCGCAGTGCGGCGTCATAATGACGTTTTCCATGCGGAAGAGGGGACTTGCCGCGTCAGCCGGCTCCGGCTCCGTGGCGTCGAGACCCGCGCCGGCGATCTCTCCGGCGCGCAGCGCCTCGATCAGCGCCGCCTCATCGACCAGACTGCCGCGGGCAGTGTTGATCAGGCAGGCGGTCTTTTTCATGCGCGCGAATTCACGCGCGCCGATGCCGTGCTTGTTTTCCGCCGTGGCCGCCATGTGCAGGGTGATAAAATCGGCGTTGTCAAAGATCTCGTCGCGGTCAGACACCAAAGCGACATAGTCGGGTACGCTTTCAGGCTTGCAGAAGGGATCGAATGCCAGAATCTTCATACCAAAGCCGTCGTGCGCCATCGCAGCGACGCGGCGCCCGATTTGACCGAAGCCGAAAACGCCGAGCGTCTTTCCCGAGATCTCCACACCGGCGGCGAGCTTGCGCGCCTCCTTGAACTGACCTGCGCGGTAGCGGTCCTGCAGGACGTTGAGCGTCTTGGCGCAGGCGAGCACCAGCAGCATCGCGTGCTCGGCGACCGCCACGCTGTTGCTGCCGCGGGTATTGACCACGCGGACGCCGTGACGACGGCAGCTCTCCAGGTCGACTGTATCGACGCCGGAGCCGTGGCGTGCGATGACCTTGAGCCGCGGGCACGCGGAGATCACTGCGTCGCTCATCACGGCGAGGCGGGGGATCACGCCGTCGCAGTCCTGTAAATCTTCAATGAGTGTTTTTTCGTCGGTGCCGCGGCCGTATTTGACCTCATAGCCGTTGGCACGCAGCCAGTCCGGTCCGTCTTCGGACATGGCCTCTGTAACTAAAATGCGATAGGACAAGGGATGACCTCCTAAATCTTCGTTCACTTCTCAGCGAAGTGGGTTTGCTTGAATGCGTCAAAGCTCTTGCGCTTGCCGACCACCGCCTGCTTGACGCAGGCCATGTCGGAGCCCACCGTGAACATACGGCAGCCGAGCGCGCAAAGCTCATCAAAATCCTCCTGCGAGGTCAGGCCGCCAAGGCCCGCGTCGCCGAGAATGACCTTGGAATCGCGGATGCGGCGGCAGACCTCCTTGACCGTCTCCTTCACCTCGGGCGTGACGACGCCGCCATAGCCCATATCCAGAGACAGGTCCTTCGCGCCGATGCGCAGCACGTCAATGCCGGTGGAGAGAATCTCGTCCAGATTGCGGATGCCCTCCCGGCTTTCGATCATGCCGATGACCATTACATTCTCGTTGACGTAGTCGAGAAACTGCTCGGTCGGCAGGAAGCCGAACTTGGAGGCTCGGGCGGAGTCGCCGAAGCCGCGGTTTCCGACCGGCGGGTACTTCACCTCGCGGATCGCGTGGAGCGCCTGTTCCCTCGTGTCGATGTGGGGGAAGATGACGCCCATCACGCCGGCCTCAATGACCTGCAGGATCAGTCCGTCCTCATGGCTCGGGATACGGACGATCGGTACCGCGCCTGCGACCTGAATGGCGCGGATCTGGTTTTCGACGGTTTCGATGTTATGTACGAAGTGCTCGCCCTCGATGAACACATAGTCCAGCCCGCAGTAGCCCAGCATTTCCGCGATGAGCGGGGAACGGCTGCGTACCTGACAGCCGAGCACCGGCTCGCCGCGCTTCATTTTTTCCAGCATGGGATTTTTTTCGATCAGGCTCATAAAACGCTTCCTTTCCTTACACGCCCTGCACGACGTAGGCAATGTTTTCCTTGCTGCGCAGGATCGAGATGTCCTCCAGCGGGTTCTTGTTCAGGACGAGAATGTCCGCGGATTTGCCCGCCTCGAGCGAGCCGGTCTTGTCCTGAAGGTCCAGCGTTTTCGCGGCGACGCTGTTCGCGCCCTGCAGGATCGCATAGTTCGGCAGGCCCGCCTTGGCAAGGGAGACGTATTCCTCCGGGCAGCGGCCGGTGCCGTGCATTCCGTTTTCGTCCGTACCGCAGGCGATGGGCACGCCGGCCTCCCAGGCCGCCTTTACAAATTCGCCGTGCTTTTCCACATTGTGGTAGAAGCGGTCGGCGGCCGCCTGATTGCCGTTCTTTTCCTCGTACTCGCCGAACCACTTGATGATGGAGAGCGTCGGGACCAGCGTGACCTTCTTTTCCAGCATCTTTTCCAGCAGCTCGGGGTTCTTCTCGAAGTTGAACAGGCAGTGCTCGATGGTATCGATGCCGCCGTCGAGCGCGTTGCGAAGGCCGACGTCGCCGACGACGTGCGCCGCGATCTTCTTGCCCTGCTCGTGAGCCTCGTCGCTCATGGCGCGGATCTCCTTGAGATTGAAGCAGGCGCGGAACTTCATGTTGTCATAGGGCTGGCCCATGTTTCCGGTCGCGGTGACGATCTTCACCAGGTCGGCCCCCTCGCGCAGCAGGCGGCGGACCGCATACACACATTGGTCCGGGCCGTCCACGAGGACGCTGCGCATGGAGGTCTCCTTCACGAAATCATAGGGCAGGATCGGCCAGTCGCCGTGTCCGCCGGTCGGGGAGAGAAACTCGATGGACGTCAGGATACGCGGACCGCGGCACAAGCCCTTGCCGATACCCTCGCGGATTCCGATGCCGCGGCCCTTGGCACCCAGCTCGCGTACGGTCGTATAGCCGTGCGCGAGCAGCTCCTCGGCGTGACCCAGCGCGCGGATCAGGCGGACGTCGTTGTTTTCAAAATAGCGGCGGTAGGGCTCCTGCGTGTGCATGCCGGACATATGAAGGTGCGCCTCGATCAGGCCGGGCATCACGAACTTGTCGGAGCAGTCCCACACGGGGAGACCCTTGCCGTCAAAGCTGCCGCGCGGCGCGACCTGCACGATCTTTCCGCCGTCGAGCAGCAGATCGAGGTCGTGGGAGGCCTCCCGCCCAATCCCGTCGTACACGGTTCCGGTACGCAGGATCAGCGCTCCCTGATCCTTGGCGGTCACGATCCTGCTTCTGCGGATCGTATCATAGGTGATATTCATTTGCTTTCGACTCCTTTCTTTGCCGTGCGGCGGCTGATGAGCTTGGGCATCAGCAGCGTCGCGGCGCACATAAGCCACAGGACGATACAGATGGGGCGGGTGAAAAAGATGGAGTAGTCATTGTTGGAGATGGCCAGCGCGCGGAAGAAGTTCGGCTCGATGATGGGGCCGAGGATCACGCCGAGCAGGAAGGCCGGAAGAGAGTAATTGTACTTCTTCAGGAAGATGGCCAGAATGGAGAAGACCATCATAATGAACAGGTCATTGACCTTGTTTCGACAGATGTAGGCGCCCAGCAGGCAGAAGATGGCGATGATCGGGCCGAGAATATAGGTCGGCAGAGACACGATCTTGACCATGTATTTTGCCATGAAGATGCCGACAACGCTCGCAAGAACGCCGACGAGAATGACGGTGATAAAAATCGCGTTGGATTCCGGCAGGTAATTGCTGAAGAACGACGGGCCGGGCTGCATACCGTGCATGAGGAAGGCGCTGATGAAGAGGACGGTCGTGCCGCTGCCGGGAATGCCGAGCGTCAGAGCCGGGACGATGGAGCCGGGGACGCTGGCGTTGTTCGCGGTGTCGGTCGCGACAAGGCCCTCATAGTGGCCGGTGCCGAACTTATCGGGCTCCTTGGACACGGAGCGCGCCATGCCATAGCTCGTGAAGGAGGCGATGGTGGCACCCGTTCCGGGGATCACGCCGATGATGAAGCCGATGACCGCCGAGATCAGCATGGCCTTCTTATAGCGGAACGCCGCGCGGAAGCCCTCAAACTGGCTCTTCACGTCGGGGGCGTCCGTCGCTGTGCCGGCGCCGATGGATTTCTTGAAGATCAGGGAGTACAGCTCGCTGACGCCGAACAGACCAAGCAGCAGCGGGATCTGCGGCACGCCGCCGTAAAGCTCTGCCACGCCGAAGGTGCAGCGCGTGACGCCGAGGAAGTAGTCCAGACCGACCGTGCCGACCAGAAGGCCGAGAATCGCGGCCAGCAGGCCGCGGGAGACGGAGCTGCCGGTCAGAGAGGCGACGGCGGTCATACCGAACAGGGCTAGCATGAACATTTCGGGCGGGCCGAAGCTGAGCGCGTAATGACCGAGGACCGGCGCGAAGATCAGACCCATCAGACCGCCGAGGACCGTACCCATCAGCGACGAGCCGAACGAACAGCCGAGCGCCTGACCGGCAAGGCCGCGTTTGGTCAGCTGATAGCCCTCAAGCGTGGAAGCCGCGGTGGAGGGCGTGCCGGGGATATTGATGAGAATCGCGGGAATGGAGCCCGCCGTCTGGCAGGCAATGAATACCGCTGTCATCAGAATGACCGCAGGAAACGGGTCCAGAAAGACGACAAAGGACAAAAAGAGGGTGAGAATGTTGGTGTCGTTCAGGCCGGGAATGGCGCCCGCCAGCAATCCGACGACACCGCCGATCAAAATAAAGAGAAGTACCTGAGGGTCGGCAAGCTCCTGAAGGCCAAGCAGTAAGTTTTCCATTTCACGCGCCTCCTCAGAGTGATTTCAGCAACTTGAACAGCTTGCCCTTCGGCAGGCGAAGCCCAAGCGACAGGTCAAAGATCAGATAGAATGCCAATGTGATGCAGACGGCGGTGATCAGTGCCGTTTTCCACTTTCCCTTGCTCAGGTAATAGACAAGGAAGAAGCTCAGCAGGAAGTTGCACAGGTGCAGGCCAAGCGTTTTGAGCAGCAGCGCGTAGCACAGCAGGGAAGCGATGATGACAAAGATGGGGGAATTCGCCTTGAACCAGTCGCCGAGGGTTTTCTTTTCCGCGGCCGTCTGGTCCGCCTTCGCTTCCGCGGAGGCGTTCCGGACCAGTTCGACCGCAATAAAAAGAACACACAGAAGTGCACCTGCCATCAGAATATATGGCCAAAGAACGGCCTTGAGGCCATAGCCTTTCACAGAGAAGAAGTAGTAGGCAATGCAGAGCACGATGACGGTTAAAAAGCTGACCTCACCCCATGGCAGTTTCTTTTTCATGGGATTCTCCTTTCACAAGGTAAGCGATTGCTCAGCCGTTTGCCGGATCGAGCAGATAGGCGTAGTCCTCGAGCGTCTTCATAAAGCCGGTGGCGTTGGCGGCCGTTTCATCGGGGCCGAAGTAATCGATGAAGCGATCCTGGTTGGCGTTTTTCAGGTTCGTCGCAGCGTCGTCGGACTGGATCGCCTGCGCATAGGTATCGACCAGCATCTGGTAGACCTCTGGGTTTCTCTCGGCCATAGCCTTCGTGGTCCAGATGGAGCAGTGGCAGGTCAGGTCGGGCATTTCGAAGTCGGTGGCAAAGTCGGAAACGACCTGCGCGTCGGGCCAGATGTCCGTGACGGGGTTGTTTTCGCCGAAGATGCCGATGATCTTCACCTGATCGGCCAGGCCGACCGCAGTGGAGATACCGCCGACGGAGACGTCGACGTGACCGCCGATGAGGTCGTTGCGGGCGCCGGAGCCGCCGCTGTAGGTGACGACATTGGCGTTGATGCCGGAGGCCTCAACGAAGATCTGCGCGGTGATGTTGGCGGGCGTAAGAGCCTGCGGCGTGGAGATGGCGATGGGGCTGGACGCGGTGCGCGCATAGTCGATCAGATCCTGCGCGGAGTTGAAGCGGTCATCGTCGATGCGGACCATCAGGCAGTTCGCGTCGGTGTAGACGTTGCCGATCCAGGCGATGTCATCCACGGTGTAGGGAGAATCCTGGAACGCAAACATACCGAGCATCGCCTCGGGCAGGCCGCAGATCACGCCGAACTCGTCTTCATCAAGACCGCCGAGATCGTTGAGCGCCATGAGGTAGGTGTTGCCGGTATCCTCGTAGATATACTCGAAGGTGGTGCCGAGCGCATCCTCCCACTGATTGGTGAAGGCACGGGAGACAATATCGAGACCACCGCCGGCAGACGCGGCAACATAGTAGTTGAGCAGGTCGGCCGGGTAGACAACAGCTTCGCCGGCCGCATCCCCGTCAGAGGGCTGGGGGGCGGGAGTGGTATCCTTGCTGCCGCAGCCGGCAAGGGCAAGCAGCATGACGGCGCTGAGAAGCAGAGCAAGGAATCGAGATGTGCGTTTCATAACAATTCTTCCTTTCGATTTGTTTGATTACATCAAGTGGTGGACTTAATGTAATGCTATTTTACGATGAAAAATAGGCCTTGTAAAATACAAACACTTTAGATATTATATAACTAAAAGTTATCGTTACCATTCCGAATTTGATGCATTTCGCCGAACTTGATGCTGTTTTTTTGTGCATTTGATATAATAATAGAAGCGGTTTTGATAAAATTTTCACAATTATACTGTTTTTTTGAAAGACGGAGGAGAATTTATGCAGAAATTAGGGGACTATGAGTTTCTCATCACGCTCTATCACAGCAAAAACCTCACGCAGGCCGCACAGGCTCTTTTTGTGTCGCAGCCTGCATTGACCAAGCGGCTTCAGCAGATCGAGCACGAACTGGACACTGTGATCGTTTACCGGAATGTAAAGGGGGTTCAGTTCACGCCGGAGGGGGAGTATATTGTCCAGTATGCCATGCGCAGCCTGGAGGAATACAAGGAGCTGCGGCGGGCGCTGCTTGGCCTTCATGAGCGGAAGGAAACGACGATCACCATTGCCTCGGCCGGTTCGCTGTCGCACGAGATCCTGCCCGAGCTTTTTCAGAGGTTCGGAGAGCTGCATCCCGATATTCATCTGATCCTGCACGCGATCGGCAGCGGGGAAGCCGCGCAGCGCGTGCATAACGGGCAGGCTGATCTTGCGTTTGTCTGCGGCGACCAGCCGTGGGTTTTTGAGCAGGATTTTATCCGGCAGGAGTATATGACCATGATCTATTCCAAGCCGGTGGAGCTGGCGGATCTTCCGTTTCTTCCGCGCATTGACTCCCGCATGAGCGCAAACACGAAAAATATGATCACAAACTGGTGGCAGAATAATTTTGATATTCCACCCCGCATCGGCATGAATGTGCCGAGCATTCAGACCTGCGTGGAGATGGTCACGCATGGCCTGGGCTATAGCATTCTGATGGATCACCGGGTTTATCAGAATGAGTCCGGTCTTTACCGCTGCATTCTGAAGGATAACCGCGGTGAGCCGATCGCGCGAAACGATTATCTGATCTATCTGGCGGAGACGGCGCAGCGGCCGCCGGTGAGAACCTTTATTGAATTCTGCCGGACGTATTTTGGGCCGAAGTTCGATAAGGAAAGAAAAAACCATCATTAGCAGATGTTTGATATGCTCTCTCTGTGGAGCGCCTGTCGATAAGGACACATACCGTGGTGAAGTGCAGATAGGTATACGCCGTGATCTCGTTTGCGTCCGATCCGAGCAAAAAGATTTTATCCGCTTTTGTGTTTTATTGGTATTAGCGCCAGGCGGAATTAACCATTCCGAGCTATGATGTGAGCATCGGTGAGGACACGACCACCCGTGTGCAGGCGGCGACGCTGATGATGCGCGCGCTGCTTCGGGAGATGCTGCAAATTGCAAGCGGGTAGTTACCAACTCTGTTTTCAAAAACTGCACGGCATCTCTAAATGGCATTATCCAAATTGACAGCAACAGCTAATCGAACTCAGACCACCCGTAATACGCCCTTGCTCCACAATGGCCGATCGCTTTTTCGTTGATAAGTTTTCTGAATTTACAATAAATTTTTCAATGAATGGGTTGATTAATCCGCTCTGTTTATGTATAGTATTCATTGAAATGTAACATGATAATATCAGGTAAATCTTCAACGGAAGGGGTAGAGCTATGGAAATCAAACGAGATCGCTATTTGAAGAAAATCATCTCCTTTATGTGGGACGGTCAGGTAAAGGTGATCACCGGTATTCGCAGATGCGGCAAGTCCTATCTGCTTCGCAAGCTGTTCAAGAGCTACCTTCTTGGCGAGGGCGTTGCAGAAGACCACATTCTGTCCTTTGAGTTGGACTTGACCCATGATATTCGCTATCGCAATCCGTTGGAGCTTGCCTCTCATGTCCGGGAGATCGTAGAACACAGCGCAGACCAGTATTATCTCTTTGTAGACGAGATCCAGATGTCGGATGAAGTTCCGAATCCCTACAATCCGGACGGAAAGAAGATCACCTTCTACGACGCGCTTAACGATTTGAATGCCTTGTCCAACTTGGACATTTATGTGACCGGCAGCAACTCCAAAATGCTGTCCTCGGATATATTGACCGAGTTTAGAGGGCGCAGCGATGAGATTCGTGTGCATCCGCTTTCCTTTGCCGAATACTACTCGGCTGTCGGTGGTGATAAGCAGGACGCTTTTGATGAGTTTGCTTTCTACGGCGGTATGCCGCTGATCCTTTCCCGTCCCACAGGCGCTGCAAAGATGGCATATCTGAAATCGCTGTTTTCCGAGGTCTATCTGAAGGACATTGTAGAGCGGAAGAAGATCAAGCGTGAGGATGTACTGTCCGCTATTCTTGATCTGCTGTGTTCGTCTATCGGTTCTCTGACCAATCCGACGAAGGTTGCAACCACCATCAACACCGTGCAGAAGCGCAGCGGGGAGAATGTCGTTGCCCTGAACACCGTGAAAGCCTATATGGATCACTTATCGGATTCCTTCCTCTTCACCGAATGCAAACGCTGGGATGTCAAGGGCAAGAGCTATTTTGACTATCCCAACAAATACTACTGTGAGGATATCGGATTGAGAAATGCCCGCATCGGCTTCCGCCAGCAGGAGATGACGCACATCATGGAGAACATCATTTTCAATGAACTGATGATCCGTGAATGCTCCGTTGACATCGGCATCGTCTATGGCAATGAGAAAAACGCCAAAGGAAGGATCACGCCGGTCGCGCGGGAGATCGACTTCATTGCGACCTCCGGTGGTAAGAAGACCTACATTCAATCCGCCTACGCATTGGGGACCGAGGAAAAGGCAATCACCGAAAACAAGCCCTTCGCGCTGACCGGCGATTCTTTTCCGAAGATTATCGTGCGTCATGACATTCGCAAGCGTTGGTATGATGACAACGGTATTCTCAATATCGGCGTCATCGACTTCTTGCTGGATGACATGCTTGTCTGAGCCCGCACATAGCAAAACTGCCTACCGTGATTGACTCATGGCAGGCAGTTTTCTGAAAGAATAAAATAGATTGCATCGACAGGAGATAACTGCAATGATGTATCCATTCCTAGTAATATCGGATTCGTTCAGCTCCACATCTTCAATAAAAAGGGAAGCGCGTGAGCTTCCCGATTATTTGAGATGCAGAATTGAACAAAATCAAATTTTTGTTCAAAATAGGGAGGGGGGGAGCGTACAGACTAGTTCCGGACAGCAATGTCTGCAATGACCGTATTCAGTATGGCTGTAGTGATTCTATGAGCGGCCCATTCCATGACCTGCTGCACGATAGAACAACAACCGCGCCGTATCATCTTGCTGATCGCAGTAACGTGATACGGTGCGGTTGTTGTTATTTTTTCAGTCTGCGAGGCCGTCCGTAATGTGGATTAGCGTACGCTTAGCAGTGCAGTCAAGATGATAGCGCATCGCTTCCTCTGCCCTCTTTTCATTGCCTGCACAGATTGCGGTCAAAATACCGCGATGCTCCAAAATGACATGCTCCGCCTGCTCGGGACTGTCGAACGCGGACTGCGTCTCGATCCGCAGAAAGTGATCGCGCAGCTTCTCGATCTCCTCCTGCATCCAGGTGTTGCCTGAGGCAAGAAAGATCTCATGATGGAACTTGCGGTCAAGCTGGTATGAGGCCCGCACCGCGCGGTCGTGGCAGCGGCTCTCCTGCTCAAGTAGCAGCTGCTCCAGCGCCTCTATCTGCGCTGCCGTGCGTCGTTGCGCCGCAAGTCGTGCGCCGCTCAGCTCCAAATAATAGCGCGCCTCGACAATGTCCTGTGCGCGCTTCCGCGTCACCGGGATCACCTGAATCCCCTTGCCGCGCATAAATGCAATATACCCCTCCTGCTGCAACTCCAGCAGCGCCTCACGCACCGGCGTGCGGCTGATATTCAGTTCGCTGCACAACGCATCCTGAGAATAGGTAATGCCAATCTGCAGCCGACGGTATAGAATTGCGTCCTTGATCAGCTCATACGCCTGCTGCTTCATGGTGACAGGCGCGATTGCGCTGCCATTTAAAAGTCCGATTGGTTCGATGCTGGCCACAAAGCGTTTCCCCTTTATCTTCATCATTCGACGGCCACGCTACGCTTGCACAGTAGATTTCTTCCGCCGTTTATGCCGTATATATTCCTTTAATATAATACTATATAACAAATAGTCCTTCTTTGCAAGAAGTTTTTTCTCCTGACAGAGCCCGTTCCATTTTTGCTAAAGTCTCCAATTCGACGCCACAATTCTTGTCGAAAAAGCCAAAATGCGATCTTAACGGGAGAAAAACTTTACAAATCGGCTGCGATATGCTATATATAACATATCTCCTGCGGCTCCTGCCGCTTTTTCCAAAATGAATATTATGTATATATATTAAGGAGGAAGATGCTTATTATGAGAGTCAGCGCAATCCAGATGGATATGAAATTTGCCGACCCGGCTTACAACTTCAAGCATGCGGAAGAACTCATCCGTGAAGCCGCGGCTTCCAAGCCCGACGTGATCGTCCTTCCCGAAACCTGGAACACCGGATTCTTCCCTAAGGAGAATCTCAAGGAGCTGAGCGACAAGGACGGTGCTGCTGTCAAGGACATGTGCTCCGCCCTGGCCCGTGAGCTGAACGTCAACATCGTGGCCGGTTCCGTTTCCAACGTTAAGAACGACAAGGTTTACAACACCGCCTACGTCTTTGACCGTCAGGGCGCGTGCATCGCCGAATACGACAAAACCCATCTCTTCACCCCGATGGGCGAGCATGACTATTACGAGGCCGGCACCCATGTGACCACCTTCGAGCTTGACGGCAAAAAGTGCGGCATCATCATCTGCTACGACGTCCGCTTCCTCGAGCTGGTGCGCACCCTTGCGCTGACCGGTCTGGACGTGCTCTTCGTTCCCGCCCAGTGGCCCGCGCTGCGCAAGTATCATTGGGATACCCTCACGGCGGCCCGTTCGATCGAAAACCAGATGTTCGTCGTCGCCTGCAACTCCTGCGGTAAGGCGGGTGAGACCGTGTACGGCGGCTCCTCTCACATTCTCGATCCCTGGGGCAATCCGATCGTTGCCGCCGGCGGCAGCGAGGTCATTCTCACCGGCGACCTTGATTTCTCCGTCATTGAGGGCATCCGCGCTTCGATCAACGTTTATCGCGACCGCCGCCCCGAGCTTTACCACGTCTGATTTTCGCATTGCCTTTCATCAGAAAAGTGCTATAGCAAAAAATATTAAGGAGGATATTATCTTGGACAGCAAAATCACATTTACCCTGCACGCTGACGGCAAGTCCACCGAGAAGACGATTGTTTACAACCAGCTTCTCGCCATCGGCTACGCCGGACGCAACATCGCCAAGACCATGGAGCACATTAAGGAACTGGAGGAGCAGCTCGGCGTTCCCGCACCCAAGAAAATCCCGACGATCTTCCAGATGTCCAATATGCTGCTCACGCAGGATCCCGACATCGACTTTGTCGGCAACAACACTTGCGGCGAGGTGGAGTACATCATCATCACGCAGGGCGATGAGATCTACATCGGCCTCGGCAGCGACCACACCGACCGCAAGCTCGAGAGCGCCAGCGTTCCCAAGGCCAAGCAGGTCTGCCCCAAGCCCATCGGCCACGACATTTGGAAGTACGATGATCTCAAGGATCACTGGGATTCCATCAAGCTCAATTCCTATCAGACGGTGGACGGCAAGGAGATCCCCTATCAGCAGGGTACTCTCGCCGACATTCTCCCCGTTGAGCACTTACTCAAAGAACTGCGGGAGCGCATCGGAGATGTTTCGCATTGTGTCATCTACTCCGGTACTGTCCCCGTTTTGAACGGCTTCCAGTACGGCGAGAATTTCCGCTGCGAAATGATCGACGAAACACTCAACCGCAGTCTGAGCATGAACTACAACATCCACGTAATTACTGAGGAGGAAAGATGAAAATGAAAAAGCTGATTACCCTTTTGCTTGCCCTTGCTATGGTCCTCTCCCTTGCAGCCTGCGGGAGCAAGGACACCCCTGCACCGGACGGCCAGAATACCCCTGCCGCCACCTATAAGATCAAACTCGGTACCACCGGCAACGAAGAGCACCAGTCTACCATCGCTGCAAACTTCTTCAAGGAGAAGGTCGAGGAGCTGACCAACGGCGCTGTGACCGTTGAGATCTACCCCAACTCCCAGCTTGGCAGCGAGCGTGAGATGGCCGAGGGTGTCAAGCTCGGCACGCTGGAAATGACCATTGTTACAACGGACGGCACCCTGCCCGCATGGGTTCCCGAAACGCAGGTTCTCTCCATCCCCTATCTGCTGACCTCCAAGGAAGTTGCCTACGAAGTCTTGGACAACACGCTCCAGCCCTACTTCGCCCCGCTGTTTGAGGCGCAGGGCTTTAAGCACCTCGCTTTCTGCGAGCTTGGCTTCCGTCACTTCACCACCAATAAAAGAGAGATCACCTGTGCGGCCGATATGAAGGGTCAGAGCATCCGCGTGCAGGAAGCCCCCATCTGGTTCGCTCTGACTGACTGCCTTGGCGCTACCGCGACTCCCGTTGCCTTCAATGAGCTCTACACCGCGCTTTCTCAGGGCATGGTCGACGGTCAGGAAAACCCCATTCCCTCCATCGCCAGCTCCAAGTTCTATGAGGTCCAGAAGTATATGTGTCTCGACGGCCACACTTACGGCGCCGAGAGCATCCTGATCAACCTCGATTATTACAATAACCTCCCTGCCGAGATTCAGACCGCCATTGATGAGGCCGCCGCTTACGCCGGCGAGCAGCAGCGCGCCGCCGTCTCTGCCAATGAGGCCGCTCAGCTTCAGCAGATCAAGGATGCCGGGGTCATCGTCTGTGAGGATCCTGATATCGCCTCCTTCCAGGAAGCCACTGCCGACCTCTATCTGCGTCCCGAAGTTCAGGCCATCGTTTCTCCGGAACTGACTGAAATGGTTCGTTCCGCCGCTGAGGCTGCCGCCAAGTAAGTACCGCTTATTTTCAGGATGGGGGGACCACTTTCCCCCATCCTGAAAAAGACTTATGCAGATTCAGGAAAGGAAACTGAATGAAAACAATTGATAAATACCTCACCATGCTCGTGCGCGGCGTGATCGGCGTGGCATTGATCGTGCTGTTTGTCGTCGCGTTCAGCGTGATCATCGGGCGCATTTTCTTTGACGCTTCAATGGGCTGGTCGCAGGATGTGATCCGCCTGTGCTTTACCTATATCATTTATCTGGGCGCCGCATACTGCGTACGCGAAAAAGGGCACCTGAATGTTGACTTTGTCCTGGGTATGATGAAGCCGCAGGTGCGCAAGGCGGTTGAGTTTGTGATCAACATCGTACTTCTTGCGTTCTTCGCATTCATCGTTTATTACGGCTTCCAGTTTGCCGCGACCGGCGCTTCCCAGAAGTCCCCCTACCTTATGATCCCCATGACCTATTATTACTACGGCGTTCCCATCTCTGGTATCCTGATGTTTTACTATATGCTTGAGCAGCTCATCGATGAAGCCAAGGAGCTCTTCGGCAAGAAGGGAGACAACAAATGACCATTATTCTCTGCCTGTTTATTGCCTTCTTTGTCGGCGTTCCGATCTGCTTTGCTCTGGGCATTGTCTCCATCGGCAGCCTCATCGCCAGCGGTATGCCGCTGATCGTTACGGTCCAGCGTATGTTTACCGGCGGCGACAGCATCGCACTCATTGCTATTCCCCTCTTTATGCTTTCCGGCGAGCTGATGTTCCGCGGCGGTATGTCCAAGCGTCTGGTTGATTTTGCGGACACCCTGCTTGGCCATTTCCCGAGCGGCCTCGCGATGGTCAGTATCCTCGCATGTATGTTCTTCGCTGCCATCACGGGTTCGGCGATCGCAGCCACCGCGGCCATCGGCGGCATCATGATCCCGCTGATGAAGGAGCGCGGCTATGAATACACCTTCTCCGCGCCGCTGCTTGCCTGCGGCGGCTCAATCGGCCCGATCATCCCGCCGTCGATCCCCCTGCTGGTCTACGGCGTTCTGGCGAGCGTCAGCGTTGCCGACCTGTACGTCGGCGGCGTTATTCCCGGCATCCTGATGGGCATCGGCCTGATGATCTACAGCTACTTTGTCGGTAAGAAGCGCGGCTACATGGGCCGCGAGACTCGTGCGAGCTTCCGCGAGGTGGTCAAGTCTGCGGTGAATGCGCTGCTGGCGCTCTTCATGCCGGTCATCATTCTCGGCGGTATTATGAGCGGCAAGTTCAGCCCCACCGAGGCGGCGGCTGTCGCCACGGCGTATGCGCTGGTCATCGGCCTGTTCGTCTACCACGAGCTGGACCTCAAGGGCATCTGGGAAGCCTTTGTCAACGCTGCCAAGAGCACCGGTCAGATCCTGATCATCGTTGCGCTCGCGTCGCTCTTCTCCTGGGTCATCACCGTCGCTCAGATCCCGCAGACCGTCAGCGCCATGCTCCAGGATAATATCCACAGCAAGGTCGCCATGCTGATGGTCATCAATATTATTCTGCTCATTGCAGGTACCTTTATTGATACCACCAGTGCAATCGTTATCTTTGCGCCGCTGTTTATCCCCATCTGCAAGGCGATGAATGTGGATCTTGTTCACTTCGGCATGATTATGACGGTCAATCTGACCATTGGTATGTGTACGCCTCCTCTGGGCGTCTGCCTGTTCGTGTCCAGCTCGATCGCCAAGATTTCGCTCAAGGATCAGATGCGGGATCTACTGCCCATGCTGGCAGTGCTCATCGGCGTCCTGCTTTTGGTCACCTATATTCCCGGCCTTACCCTCTGGCTTCCGAGTCTCTTTAAATAAGTAGGTTTTCCAAACTATCTTCTTTTCAAATAGAACGCTCCGGACTGTTTTTACAGCAGTCCGGAGCGTTCTATTTAGTGGCTCATATGCGGCGCGAGTATTTCAGCATAGAGCAGTTCAATGATGACCTATGGATGGCGCTCATCGACACACAACGCCGTCTATTTTACGACAACGAAGCTCGGCGTCTACATTGACAACGATAACGATATGCTTCGCTACTTCGATGCGTTTGCGCTGATGCTGAGAAATTAGCGAAGTCCCAACAAACTATCATATCGAAAAGATCAGAGTACCTCCGCTGAGTGATATGCTGGCAGAAGTGCTTCGCTTTTTTCATGCCGCACAGCCCTCGTTGATCTCCTAACCGCTTGGTGATTTTTCTTGCTAAACCTTAAAAACTTATTGAAAATAGCGGTTATTTCGGTTATACTAACAACTGCAAGGGAGGCGATACGATGATCAACAGACCGGATTATATTGAGGCCATTGAGCCTTTTATCGACAAGCCGCTTGTCAAGATACTGGCAGGTGTCCGACGCTGCGGGAAGTCCACCATTTTTGAGATGCTGAAGGAAGAATTCCTGCGCCGCGGCGTTTCTGCGGATCATATCATCTGCAAGCGGTACACGGAGATGGATATTCCCGAAAATATCACCGCCAAGCAGATGTATGACGAGCTGACCGCGGCCATGGCGGGCAAGGGACACTGTTGCCTTCTGCTGGACGAGATCCAGGAGATAGACGGCTGGGAAAAGGCGGTCAACAGCCTGCTCGAAAGCACAGATGCCGACATCTATGTGACCGGATCCAATTCCAAGCTGATGTCCGGCGAAATCTCGACCTATCTGACCGGACGCTATGTTTCTATCCCGGTCTATACGCTGTCGTTCAAAGAGTACCTTGCATTTAAGCAGGATAGTCCGTTATCCCGCAGGGAGCTGCTGGAAGATTATATCCGCTTCGGCGGCTTCCCTATCGTGGCGCTTAGTGAGTACGACGAGCAAAGCGCCTATCAGATCGTCAACGGCATCTATCACACCGTGGTTTCCCGCGATATTGTGAAGCGCCACCGCATCAACAAGCAGGATCTTTTTGACCGTGTGGTGAAGTATATCATCGAGA
>ERZ1673701.141-NODE-141-length-96100-cov-204.255620_pt1 | contig 96100 bp, 88 predicted proteins | sample MGYA00580231_ERZ1673701 | MGnify/ENA primary metagenome ERZ1673701 (study PRJEB41218, sample SAMN15661798) | gut metagenome | host: Homo sapiens | place: Canada: London | collected 2015-08-20/2019-03-30 | study: EMG produced TPA metagenomics assembly of...
TTTTTTTGTGCCCGTAAGGGAACGGGAAACGGAAGGCTGCGGACGTGCATTCCGGTATACGGCCTCCCCGTGGCGGGGGCAACCGCCGGTGTTTTTCGGAATGTATACTTTCCTGGAAGAAGTCAATGCTGTCAATATGCCGCGCAGGCACGAACTCTTGCTGACGAATGTAAGTTTCAGAAAAAGAGGTTTTAGTTCAGAGGTAAAAAAAAACTCCGGACTTCACAGCCCAGAGTTTTTTACGATTGATTTCTATAATATAATTAGGTTAGGTTAGTGAATCATCGTGTTCGTGCCTTCTACAATCTTTCCGCCGGAGAAGACACATCTGACATTGATATCTTTGTCCAGGATGACAATATCTGCATCCTTTCCTTTTTGTAATGTACCTTTATGTGCGCCGATACCAATCAGGTTGGCAGGAGTTTCCGAAGCCATTCGTACGGCATCAGCTAAAGGTATAGCTGCTTTCTTCACCATGGTTTGAATCAGTGTATCCATGGTAGCCAAGCTTCCAGCTAAAGAGGAATGATCGGCCAGTTTGCATACCCCGTTTTCAATGATGTATCTTGGGTCGTTGATGGGCTCTCCTGTATATGCGGCATATTTCAGGGCATCAGTTACTAAGCAGGTCTGCTCTACACCTTTCAATTTGTACACCAGTTTCAGGATGGTGGCAGGCAGATGAATACCATCGGCAATCACTTCTACACTCATTCCGTCGGTCAGATACACACTCTCTACAGTCCCTTCGTATTTGTATTCCCGACGTTTGTGGAATCCCGGCATGGCGTTGTAGAAATGTGCTGCGTGGGTGAATCCGGCTTCAAAGGCAGCCTTGATTTCCGGATATTCAGCTTCAGTATGTGTGATGGCAGTCAGAATACCTTTGGAGGTCGTATACCGAGCGAAATCATGTGCTCCCGGAAGTTCAGGACTGATATCCCATCGCTTGACACATTGTGTGCTTTCCAGCAATGGTATATATTCTTCCGGGTCAGGGTCTTTCAAGAATTCTTCCCATTGAGCCCCGGCCATCTTTTTATTCAGGTATGGTCCTTCGATATGCAATCCTTGTATGGTACTTCCTTCCTCTTTCATCAGGCTTTCGCACGTGTGTACGGCCTGTCGGATATTGTCGAAGCTAGTGGAAGAGAGTGTGGGGAAGATAGAGGTAGCTCCGTGTTTCAGATGAGCCTGAGTGGCTTCCCGGAATGCTTCGGCAGTTCCTTCTGTGAAATCGTGTCCACCACCTCCGTGGGCATGCATGCTTACGAAGCCCGGTACGATGTACATTCCTTTGGCATCGATGACTGTGGCCCCGATGACAGCCAAGTCGCTGTTGGTTACTTCCAGAATTTTTCCGTCACTGATGAGTACGGAGCCGTCTTTCATCCATCCTTGTGGAGTGAGAATATGACCATTTATGATTTGTGTCAGCATAATTGTCGAATGTTTTAGTGGTTAAAAAAGTGTGTTGGTACCTTCGACCAGTTTACCCATGGCCCATACGGCACGTACATTGAGATCACGGTCGAGTGCCATGATGTCGGCATCTTTTCCTCTTTCCAGTGTTCCTTTCCGGTCGAGAACTCCCATGATTCGGGCCGGAGTTTCTGAAGCCATTCTTACGGCATCTTCCAATGGGATTTCGGCTTTCTGGACCATGGTACGAATCAGGCGGTCCATAGTGGCGATACTGCCAGCCAGTGCAGAGCGGTCGGCCAGTTTGCATACACCGTCTTCAATGATGACACGGGGGTCGAATGCTTCTTTGCTGTCGCTTGCGGCACAAGCCAATGCATCGGTAATCAAAGCGGTCTTTTCCACTCCTTTAATCTTGTGTACCAGACGAAGGATTGTGGGAGGTACATGGATACCGTCGGCAACTACTTCTACAGTCATGTCGTCCATCAGGTAGATACTTTCCACGGTACCTTCGTATTTATATTCCCGGCGTTTGTGGAATCCCGGCATGGCATTGTAGAAGTGAGTGGCGTGTGTATAGCCGGCATAGAATCCGGTATAGATATCTTCGAATTCAGCCTGTGTATGTCCTACTGCTGCCAAAACACCTTTTGACGTGATATATTTGCCAAACTGCATGGCTCCGGGGAGTTCTGGCGCTGCATCCCAACGTTTGATGCAGTGGGTCTCTTCCAACAGTGGAATGTATTCTTCCGGATCGGGATTCTTGATGTTTTCCGGCATCTGTCCGCCTGCCATCTTCATATTAAAATAATGTCCTTCCAGATGCAGCCCGAGAACAGGACTGTCGGGTTCGCTCATTAATTTTTCCGTAGTAGCAGCGGCAGCTCGAATCATGGGGATGGTAGAAGAAGAAAGCGTGGGGAAGATACTGGTCGTTCCATGTTGCATGTGTGCCTTGACGGCGGTGCGGAAAGCATCTTCACTGCCTTCCATGAAGTCACGTCCACCTCCTCCGTGTACATGGATTTCGACTCCTCCCGGAACGATATACATTCCTTTGGCATCAATCAGTGTGGCACCCACGATGGCCAAATCGCAGTTGGTAACTTCCAGAATTTTATTGTCTCTGATGAGTACGGAACCGTCTTTTAACCAGCCTTGCGGGGTTAAAATGCGGGCATTAATTATTTGAGTTAACATATTGAATAAGGTTTGATTTCTTTTATATGTGCTGCAAATTTAATTAATTTGCTAATTAATTGTTTAATTAATAATATATTTATTTACGATTAAAGGGTTAATTAAATTAAAAGTGTATTCTTTTTGTGTTTATGCAATAAAATGAAGGGAAATATGTGGGGTGTGGTAATAAAAAAGTAAATGTGAAACATGGAAGATGACTTTTTAAATAAAATAAAGAAATGGATTCAAAGTGTGCGGAGTATGTTAAACAAGCATTTTTAATAAATAAAAAGCGGAAAGACTAGATAAAATGAATTATTATTTGTATCTTTGTCGCCCGATTTATATGGTATTGCGACTTGGGAAAACTTGGTACATATAAGATAGAATTGAAGAACATGACGGAAAACTCTGCTGATTATGAGTTTTCTTTGACCAATCAGTTCTTTGCGGATATTGATGCTCCAGAGATTCAGAAGGGAAAACTGCAGGTGCAGTTGAACGTAAGAAAAACAATGGGTGTTTATGTCCTTACGTTTCATATCGAGGGCTCTGTAATCGTTCCGTGCGACCGTTGTCTGGATGACATGGAGTTGGCGGTAGCGACTGATGATACATTGAAGGTAAAATTGGGAGAAACATTCTCGGATGAAGACGATATGGTGATTGTGCCGGAAGAGGACGGCTACATTAATGTGGCTTGGTTTATGTACGAGTTTATCGCATTGAGTTTACCGATGAAGCATGTGCATGCTCCCGGAAAATGCAATAAAAGCATGATGGGCGCACTGAACAAACATTTGCGTACTTCGTCAGATGAAGAGGAAACGGACGATTTTGGATTAGATGAAGAAGTGGGTGATGAATCGTCTGAAGCACGTGAGATAGATCCGAGATGGAACGAATTGAAGAAAATATTAGATAATAATTAAATAAAAGTTTAGAAAAATGGCACATCCTAAAAGAAGACAATCAAAAACGAGAACTGCGAAGAGAAGAACTCATGACAAGGCAGTTGCTCCTACTTTGGCTATTTGCCCGAACTGCGGTGAATGGCATGTTTATCACACAGTATGTGGGGCTTGCGGTTATTACAGAGGTAAGTTGGCTATCGAAAAAGAAGCTGCTCTTTAATAACTTGACGCTTTGTTGAACATCTTTTGCATGTTCCAGGGAAATTAAAGCCGGAGAGCCATTTCGGCTCCCCGGCTGTTTTTTTATAGGCCACGAAATTAAGAAATGATGGAAAAAATAAATGCTGTAATTACCGGAGTCGGTGGGTATGTACCTGATTATGTCCTGACAAACGAAGAATTGTCGAGAATGGTGGACACCAACGATGAGTGGATTATGACTCGTATCGGGGTGAAAGAACGACGTATCCTGAACGAAGAGGGTTTGGGAACTTCATATTTGGCTCGTAAGGCCGCTAAACAGTTGATGCAGAAAACGGATTCGGATCCGGCTTCTATTGACTGTGTAATTGTAGCTACGACAACTCCTGACTATCATTTCCCTTCTACTGCTTCTATTCTTTGTGACAAATTAGGGTTGAAGAATGCGTATGCATTCGACTTGCAGGCTGCCTGCAGCGGTTTCTTGTATGCGATGGAAACAGCTGCCAGCATGATTCAGTCAGGCCGTCACAAGAAAATTATTATTGTAGGCGCAGACAAGATGTCTTCTATGGTGAACTATTCAGACCGTGCTACTTGTCCGATTTTTGGGGATGGGGCTGCGGCTTGTATGGTAGAAGCCACTACGGAAGACTATGGTATCATGGACTCTATCCTGCGTACGGATGGCAAGGGACTTCCCTTCCTGCACATGAAGGCAGGTGGGTCGGTGTGTCCTCCTTCTTACTTCACCATTGACAACAAGATGCATTATTTGTATCAGGAAGGTAGAACGGTATTTAAATATGCCGTATCTAACATGTCTGACGTAACAGCTCAGATTGCGGAAAGAAATGGCCTGAACAAGGATAACATCGACTGGATTGTTCCTCATCAGGCAAATCTGCGAATCATTGATGCGGTAGCTTCTCGTCTGGAAGTTCCATTGGACAAGGTGATGATTAACATCCAGCGTTATGGTAATACCAGCGCCGGAACGTTGCCACTCTGCTTGTGGGATTATGAAAAGCAACTGAAGAAGGGTGACAATATCATCTTCACTGCGTTTGGCGCAGGATTTACCTGGGGTGCCAGCTACGTGAAGTGGGGTTATGATGGAAATAAATAAAGAAAGAATTAACACTACAGATAAAAAACGCATCCCAATCGATGCGTTTTTTTGTCTGTGAACGAATATTTACTTATGCACAAAGCCGGATTTGTGAATATTGTGGGCAATCCGAATGTCGGAAAGTCTACATTGATGAACTTGCTGGTGGGGGAACGTATCTCCATCGCGACTTTCAAAGCTCAGACAACGCGTCACCGTATTATGGGAATCCTCAATACGGACGATATGCAGATTGTCTTCTCTGACACTCCGGGAGTGTTGAAGCCTAATTACAAGCTTCAGGAGTCCATGCTTAATTTCTCGGAATCGGCGCTGGTGGATGCTGACGTGTTGCTGTATGTCACCGATACGATTGAGAAACCGGATAAGAACGCGGAGTTCATGGAAAAGGTACGTGCCTTGAAAGTGCCTGTTTTGTTGCTGATCAATAAGATTGACCTGACCAATCAGGAAAATCTGGTGAAATTAGTGGATGAATGGCATGAAATGTTGCCTCAGGCGGAAATTATCCCGATTTCGGCCATGGCGAAATTTAATGTCGATGTGGTGATGAAACGCATCAAGGAACTGCTGCCCGACTCTCCTCCTTATTTTGGAAAAGACCAGTGGACGGATAAGCCTGCACGTTTTTTTGTGACAGAAATTATCCGTGAGAAAATCCTGTTGTATTACGACAAGGAGATTCCTTATTCAGTGGAAGTGGTCGTGGAACAGTTCAAGGAAGATGCAAAGAGTATTCATATCAATGCCGTGATTTATGTGGAACGTGAGTCGCAGAAGGGCATTATTATCGGGCGTCAGGGAAAAGCACTGAAGAAAGTGGCTACCGAAGCGCGTAAGACACTGGAGCATTTCTTCCAGAAATCCATTTACTTGGAAACTTTTGTAAAGGTGGACAAGGACTGGAGAAGCTCGGATAAGGAATTGAAGAATTTTGGTTATCAATTGGATTAATATCGGCTGCGAAGCCGTAAATAAAGATAATTATGGGAAATTTAGTTGCGATTGTAGGACGTCCCAATGTGGGAAAGTCGACACTGTTTAACCGTTTGACCAAGACGCGTCAGGCGATTGTGAATGAACAGGCCGGTACAACCCGCGACCGACAGTATGGAAAGTCGGAATGGCTGGGAAAAGAATTCTCAGTGGTAGATACCGGTGGATGGGTAGTGAACTCGGATGATGTGTTCGAGGAAGAAATCCGTAAACAGGTGATGCTGGCCATTGAGGAAGCAGATGTCATTCTGTTTGTGGTGGACGTGATGAACGGCGTCACCGACTTGGATATGGAAGTGGCAGAAATCTTGCGCCGTTCGAAGACACCGGTGCTGCTGGTGGCCAACAAAACGGATAATAATGACTTGCAATACAATGCGGCCGAGTTTTATTCGTTAGGCTTGGGAGACCCCTATTGCGTTTCGGCATTGAGTGGAAGTGGTACAGGCGATTTGCTGGACTTGGTGTTGAGCAAGTTCAAGAAAGATACGCCGGAAATTCTGGATGAAGATATTCCGCGTTTTGCGGTGGTAGGACGTCCGAATGCCGGAAAATCATCTATCATCAATGCATTTATCGGAGAAGACCGGAATATTGTCACTGAAATTGCCGGAACTACACGCGATTCTATTTATACTCGTTATAATAAGTTTGGATTCGACTTTTATCTGGTAGATACAGCGGGTATCCGTAAGAAAAACAAGGTGAGTGAAGACTTGGAATATTATTCGGTGATTCGCTCCATCCGTTCCATTGAAAATTCGGATGTATGTATTCTGATGCTGGATGCAACCCGTGGTATTGAAGGGCAGGATTTGAATATCTTCTCACTGGTACAGCGCAACCAGAAGGGATTGGTAGTGGTGGTAAACAAATGGGACCTGATAGAAGAAAAGACGGCTAAGGTGATGAAAGGATATGAAGATGCTATCCGTAACCGCTTGGCTCCTTTTACGGACTTCCCGATTATCTTTACTTCTGCATTGACCAAGCAACGTATTCTGAAGGTGCTGGAGGCTGCGAAGGAAGTTTATCAGGCACGTACGACCCGTATTCCGACAGCTCGCCTGAATGAAGAACTGTTACCTTTGATTGAAGCCTATCCGCCTCCTTCAAATAAGGGAAAATATATCAAAATCAAATATATTACCCAGCTGCCAAATACGCAGGTGCCGTCGTTCGTGTTCTTTGCCAATCTGCCTCAGTATGTGAAAGAGCCTTATCGCCGTTTCCTGGAAAACAAGATTCGTGAACGATGGAAATTGTCGGGAACCCCGATTAACATTTTCATTCGTCAGAAATAAATGAAAACAGGTTGAAATCCCCGGTTATCAGTTCGAAAGAATGGATAACCGGGGATTTTTTTTATAAAAAAACGCCTTTTTGCTTGTGGGTTCGGAAAAATGTGCTTACCTTTGCACACGCAAACAAAAACAAATGCCCAGATGGCGGAATCGGTAGACGCGCTGGTCTCAAACACCAGTGGAGTAACATCCATCCCGGTTCGACCCCGGGTCTGGGTACGAAGAGGTTGACTTAATCAAGTCAGCCTTTTTTTATATACAAACCAATCTTTCGCTCCCATGAAGAATCGTATCGCAGAGCTTGATTACTTGAAAGCCGTATTCATTTTGCTGATGATTGTCTTTCACCTGGTTTATATCGGTGACAAGTATCCCTATGCCAAGTCGTTGGTTTACACTTTCCACATGCCTGCGTTTCTTATTATCTCCGGTTATGTAATGAACATCGCCAAGGAAGGCCGTCTGTTTCTTCGGAGTATGGGGTGGATTTTTGTCCCTTATGCGGTGATGGAAACCGGATATGTCGTGATGTCCTCCATACTTCCCGTCCGGGAATCAGTGGGGCAATTGAGCGTGTCGTTATGGCTCGATAAGTTGTTCCTTCATCCGCTGGGACCTTACTGGTATCTGCATACCCTGATGCTGTGCGGACTGACGTATTGGGGAGTGGATAAACTGGTCGGGCGATGGAACCGTACGGTGTCAGTACTGATTCTGCTGGCATTGTGCTATGCCGTATTGTCAGCTTTAGGTGTACTGTCCCTGATTAATGCACTTTATTTCATGGCGGGTGTGGCATTGAAACATACGACCGTGGATTTCCGTGCCTTTTTTGCTCCTTCCTTTTGGGCCATTCTTCCTATTGTCTGGCTGGCTTCCGAGGAAGTGAATTTGGATAAGTCTTCACTGGCCGGAGTGGCTTTGACTTACCTGGTAATGAGTCTGCTGCTGGCCGTGTTCCGGTATCTTCCGAGTGGAGTGAAACATCTGCTGGGTTATATCGGTTCGCATACATTCATCTTGCTGGTCTTTTCTCCGGTTTTTACAATGGCAGTGAAGCCGTTGGTGAAGGTGTTTGCCTTCGACGGGACTGGAATGATTTTTCTGTGTGTCTCACTTTGTATTTGCGTAATGGGCTCCTTTGCGATAGCCTGGTGTATGGACAGGCTGCGGATATCCCGTTTTTTCTGGGGAAAACCCCGTATGCTCCAGTCATTGGACATGAACCGATGACATTTTGGCAGAGCAACTCTCTGGCATTGAATTTGTTCATTATCTGTCAGATGTTGAATTACTTAACCAAACAGATAAAACTATGATTTCAGAAAAATTACAAAATGCCATCAACGAGCAGATTACTGCCGAGATGTGGTCTTCTAACCTGTATTTGTCTATGTCTTTCTATTTGAAGAAAGAAGGTTTCGACGGTTTTGCTTCTTGGATGAGACTGCAGTCACAGGAAGAGTTGCAGCATGCATACGATTTGGCCGATTATTTGGCTAAGCGTGGGGGAGCCGCAAAGGTAGACAAGATTGATGTCGTTCCGCAAGGCTGGGGAAGCGTACAGGAAGTCTTTGAACATGTGTATCAGCACGAATGCCACGTATCTGAATTGATTGATGAGTTGGTAAATGTGGCTTCTGAAGTAAAAGATAAAGCTTCACAGGATTTCTTGTGGGGGTATGTACGTGAGCAGGTTGAAGAAGAAGCTACTGCTCAGAACATCCTTGAAAAGATCAAGAAATGCGGTGATGCAGCCGGTATTCTTTACTTGGACGACAAGCTGGGACAGCGCAAATAATCGCACGTGTTCTTCATGAAATATTTATCCTGGGTGAAGACCTGATGAAATTTAGGTTTTCATTCAGGATATTTTGTATCATAATTTCCCTATCCTTTTTGTTTTTCCGCTATAAATTTTATCTTTGCCTCGTTAAATGAATATTGAATCCGAGCAAAATGGGGGATATAATACTAAGGGGGTGGAACTGGTGCCGCCGCTTCCGGCACCGTCGTGGATATGGAGTGCATTCTCCTTCCGATTTCTTTTTTATCACGTTCGTAGTATACGAGCGCTTGCCGTTCTATGCTTATGGACCGTTGCATCACTTGCGCAGAGTGGTAGCTTTTTTACCTCATTACCGGGAGAAGGTAGATAAGTTCCTGTTTCGGCTGGTCAACTATCTGCGGCCGTCCGTGATGTGGGAAATCGGTACGGGAAGCGGCATGAGTACCCGTTATATGGCCGAAGCCCATGCTGACATGCAGGTCTATACGTTTTCCGAGGAATCGGAAGATGCCGTGAAACGAATTCTTTCGGGAAAACCTTCCATTGATTACCGGACTGGCGACTGTTGCACGGAGATGAAGAAGCTAGTTGCGGAAGGGGTGAAACCGGAAATTGTGCATATCGCCCATACCACTGCTTACAAAGAAGTGTATGAGCTACTGCTTCCACTGGTTGATAAGCATACGTGCTTCGTGATTGGTACACCCTATGCCACGCCGGACAAGAAAAAATGGTGGAAAGAAGTGATTGCAGACCCTCGTACGGGAGTGACATTCGATCTTTACGACGTGGGACTGGTATTTTTTGATAAAGAACGTGTGAAAGAACACCGCATCGTGAATTTCCTTTGAATTTGCTAAAACCTTTGAACTTGAAGATATGAAACTGACCAAGATTTATACGAAGACGGGAGATAAAGGTACTACTTCCTTGGTGGGAGGAGTACGGGTGTCCAAATCAGACGTACGTCTGGAAGCGTATGGCACGGTGGATGAATTGAACTCTACCATCGGATTGCTGGTTTCCGTGATGGGTGATCCGGAAAATGAGGAACTGCTTCGTCATGTGCAGCACAAGCTTTTTTCATTAGGGTCTTATCTGGCTACGGACATCGAAAAGATGGACCGTCCGGTAGAAAGTCATATCTCCGAGGAAAACGTGCATCGGTTGGAACAGGCCATCGACCGGATAAACAGCTCGCTGCCTTCCTTATCCGGTTTCATTCTGCCGGGGGGGAGCTATCCCGCTTCCGTCTGCCATGTCTGCCGCACGGTTTGCCGTCGTGCGGAACGGCGGATTCAGGCACTGGAAGACACGCTTTCCTATGAATTGGATGAGCAGGTGAAGTGTTTTATCAACAGATTATCCGATTATTTGTTCGTTTTGTCAAGGAAGTTAAATAATTTAACAGAAGAAAGCGAAATTTATTGGGATAAGCGTTGCGAGTGAAAGAATTTGTTATACATTTGTGTTTCAATATAACGGAAGTAAAACTGTTTAAAATTATATACTATGTATTGGACATTGGAATTGGCCTCAAAGCTGGAAGATGCTCCTTGGCCAGCAACTAAAGACGAGTTAATTGACTATGCAATGCGTTCGGGGGCTCCTTTGGAAGTTATCGAAAACTTGCAGGAAATGGAAGATGAAGGTGAAATTTATGAAAGTATAGAAGATATCTGGCCTGATTATCCAAGCAAGGAAGATTTCTTTTTCAACGAGGAAGAATATTAAACAAAAGATAGCCAGAAAGAACTTTCTGTAAATCCAGACAATATCAAAGACATGTGGAAAGTCGGATATTGTCTGGATTTTTTGTCTCAACAAACGTTATAAATGGCTACTCTTCTTAATTTGTCTCATTCAAAATTTGTTCTTATTACAGAAGATACTATTTTTGCACACGGAGAATAGTATGTAATCAATAACCCTCATTATTTGTGTGATTTATGAAAAGAATATTGTTGATGCTTCTGACAGCTGCCTTACTGACTCCGGCTTGTGGAAATAATGCAGCGAAAGACCCTCAGTCAAAGGCGCAGAAGAGTACAGCGGAGCAGAGCAACGTGATGCACCTGACCAAAGCCGAGTTCCTGACCAAGGTGTATAATTACGAGAAAAACCCCAAGGAATGGAAATACGAAGGCAAACTGCCGGCTATCGTGGATTTCTATGCCACCTGGTGCGGCCCTTGCAAAATGGTGGCTCCGATACTGGAGGAGCTGGCAGGAGAATACAAAGGCAAGATTGTGGTGTATAAGATAGATACAGACAAGGAGCCGGAACTTTCGGCAGCCTTTGGAATCCGCAGCATTCCGACATTGCTGTTTATTCCGGCAGAAGGCACACCGCAGGTGTCTCAGGGTGCCATGCCGAAGGATGCCTTGAAGAAGGCCATCGACGAGTTCCTGTTGGGCAATAAGAAATAAATTCCTGGTGTGGGAAAAACGAAGTGTCCCCGAAGTCTGCGTAAAGGCTTCGGGGACACTTCGTTTATAGATAGGACTGTTATTCCCTGTCACTGTCTTCAATCAGTTCACGGATGGTCTGGTTGAGTTCCTTTTCTTTGAGCAGTTCCTCCAGAGTGAGATGCATGCGCCAGCGCCAGTAATGCCGCGGGTGAGCCGGGATGTTGATACGTTCGGCTTCCACATCCGGGTTGCGCAGGCGTTCGTCAATGCTCATCCAATCTTGCCAGGAAAGTATGCAAAGCAGGGACGGACTTTTCAGGTGATTGAATACGATATCTTTGCAAAGCCATCCGGGAGCAGGTGACGGAATGGCTCCCATGTGATGCATTTCGTTGTGATAGAAGCGTTCGGTACGCGCCGGGTCTTCTTCCCACCAGCCACGCAGGGTAGACATGTCGTGGGTGCCGATGGTGCATACCGACAGGAAGGGATAGTTTTCCGTGTGTCCGAATTCCTCGTTCATCTCTTTGGGCATGCGCTGTATTTCGAGCGACAGAATCTGCAGCTGTTTCATGACCCAAGGCACACATTCGGGCACCATGCCGAGGTCTTCGCCGCAGACCAGCATCGGAGTGGACTGCGTGAGAACCGGTAATTTCTTCATCGCTTCCTGATACCAGAATTCGTTGTGCCGCTGATAATAGTAGTGGTTGTACAGGTGGTTGAAGGCCTCCTGTTCCTTGGAACTTAGCTGCTGGAACACGAAGTCATGCTGCACGGCAATGCGCGGATGGTATTTCTCCGGGTCGTGGTGGTCGGGGAGGAAGAGCACGTCACTGATGAGGGTGTAGATACCTTCCTTCAGCTTCAGGCTTTCTTCGTCGTGCTTGTCGCCGAACCAGGCTTCCACTTTCCGTTGGGTGTCAAATTCCGGACGCATGGCATAGCGTCCTTTTGCGACAGGCTCCAGGAAGGTGTTCCGCATCATGTCGCTTTGTGCGCCGAACAGTTTCTCCAGTACGCTATCGTCAATGAACGGATGGGTCATGAAGTCGGGGTCGAAGTGGAGGCCGAAACTCTTGATTTCGTCCACACTGAGCGGAAGGGACGGCGAGAACTGTCCGAGCAGTCCGTGTACGGAATGGTCGGGAATTTCCCAGATGCGGAAGAAGCCCAGAATGTGGTCGATGCGGTAGGCCGTGAAATACTCGGCCATCTTGGAGAAGCGGCGGCGCCACCAGCGGTAGTTGTCCTTTTCCATGACCTCCCAGTTGTAGGTGGGGAATCCCCAGTTCTGTCCGTTGACCGAGAAATCGTCGGGGGGAGCGCCGGCCTGTCCGTTGAGGTGGAAATAATGAGGTTCCACCCATGCTTCCACGCTGGTGCGGCTGATGCCGATGGGGATGTCCCCTTTCAGCAGGATGCCCTTCTGGCGCGCGTAGGTGCTCACTGCCAGCAGTTGAACGTGAAGCAGGTATTGCAGGTAGTAGTAGAAAACTATCTGCGGATAAGCTTTGTGTCCGGAGGTACACAGTTGGGTAATTTCGTCTGCCTGATAGGTGCGGTAGGCCGGCCACTGGTTGAAGTCGGGGGTGCCGTACAAGTCGCGCAGGTAACAGAAGGCAGCGTACGGACGCAGCCATTCTTCATTGCGGCGGAAGAAGTTCAGGAAATCTTCTGAGGCAAGTGTCTTCTTTCCTTCCTGTTTGTATATCTGGTGCAGGTAATTCAGTTTCAGCTGAGTAGACTGTTCATAATCCATCATGGAGAAAGAATTTACCTTGAGGCGTTCCTTTTCGAAGGCTTCGGCCGCTTTCTTGTTGTGAAGCGGCGGGAGCTGGCGAAGGTCGATGTACATCGGGTGGAACGCATAGATGGAGATGCTGTTGTAGGGATAAGAATCTGTCCACTTTCCCGTCAGCGTGGTATCGTTGATGGGAAGAATCTGGATGGCTTTCTGCTTGGTCTCGTACGCCCAGTCCATCAGCATCTTCAGGTCGCCGAAGTCGCCCATGCCGCAGCTTCCTTCCGAGCGGAGGGAGAATACGGGGATGGCGCAGCCGGCAATCCGGTGGAGAGTGTCGTCAAAGAATACTTCCGTCTCCATGGGCAGATAAGTCTCTCCGCGCTGCAACGGCTGGAGAGGGAAGGTGCGGTTGGGACGTGTTTCCCATCGTTCTACGGCCCCTGTTTCTTCTTGCAGTGCCACGAACTTGTATTCAAAAGGGAACTGCAGGGTGGACGCATCCAGTGTCAGGTGCCATACATTGGGCTGCACTTCCTTCATCCGCAGCGGGCGGCAATATTCCCAGTTACCCAGAGCGGCACAGCTTCCGATGACTCCCAGTTGTTGTTTCCGGTTCCGCAGTCCCGGACAGAGCGCCCGGAAAGTGATGCAGCGCCCGGCATTGTCGGACAGTTTGGACGGTTGTTCCAGCGTATATGTGTGGTTGAAAGCCGAGGTATAGAGATAAGCGTGCTGTGGCAGGTCTCTCCAGCAGTCTTCAATGAGATAATGCTGTTGTTGCACGTTGCCCGGGTAAAAAGAGTGGGGGATGGCTCCGAACTCTTTCCGCACCACCTTCCCGTGCAAGCTGACGGCATAGCGGTAGGTGATGGGCTCAGAGGAAAGAAAGTCGAAGTTCGCTTCACCCGTCCATTCCTCTCCGTTACGTGTGGTCATTTCCACGGTATGTTGTATCTGTTGCTGATTGAGGAAGATGCAAAGGCTTTCTCCCCAGACCGTGCGGTATTGTATGCGAAAAGTAATTTTCATATCTTATGTATTAGTTGTGGCTATTTGTTCTGCTCAAAAATAATGAATCTCATGGAGTTGTGCAAATAAAAAAACTCCGGATGTCCTTTCGGAATCCGGAGTTTCCCTCTGTAAGATGTGAGGCTGGATTTAAAATAATGAATTAAGAAAAAATGGAATCATGCGTCGATATTTGCATACGTCGCATTCTTCTCAATAAATTCACGGCGCGGGCCTACATCGTCGCCCATCAGCATGGAGAAGATGTAGTCGGCTTCGGCCGCATTTTCAATGTTCACTTGTTTCAGGATACGGGTTTCCGGATTCATGGTGGTTTCCCACAGCTGTTCCGGGTTCATTTCACCCAAACCTTTGTAGCGCTGGGTGTGGATGCCTTGTTCGCTTCCGTCTCCGTATTTCTGGATGAAGGCCTGACGGGCTTCGTCCGTATAGCAGTATTCACTGATTTTTCCTTTGCTGCATTTGTACAACGGCGGAGTGGCGATGTACAGGTGTCCGCCTTGGATGACTTCGGGCATGTAGCGGTAGAACAGTGTCATGATAAGGGTGTCGATGTGAGAACCATCGACATCGGCATCGGTCATGATGATGACCTTGTGGTAGCGCAGCTTGTCGATGTTGGCTTTCTTGCTGTCTTCTTCTCCGTCCACTCCGAAGCGTACCCCCAGTGCCTGGATGATGTTGTTCACTTCGTCGCTTTCAAATGCCTTGTGCCACATGGCTTTTTCTACGTTCAGAATCTTACCGCGCAGCGGCAGGATGGCCTGGAACTGACGGCTTCGTCCCTGCTTGGCAGAACCACCGGCCGAATCACCCTCGACGAGGAACAGTTCACATTCTTCTGCCACACGGCTGGAGCAGTCGGCCAGCTTGCCCGGCAGTCCGCCGCCGCCCATCGGGCTCTTGCGTTGAACCGATTCGCGGGCCTTGCGGGCAGCCACACGTGCGGTGGCAGCCAGCACCACTTTATCGACAATGATTTTGGCTTCTTTCGGATGTTCTTCCAGATAGTTGGTCAGGGCTTCGCCCACCGCCTGGTTCACGGCACCGCTCACTTCGTTGTTGCCGAGCTTTGTCTTGGTCTGGCCTTCGAACTGCGGTTCGGCTACCTTGACCGAAATCACGGCAATCAGCCCTTCGCGGAAGTCCTCTCCGGAAATTTCCACTTTGGCTTTTTCAAGCGCCTTGCTTTCTTCGGCGTATTTCTTCAGCACGCGGGTCAGGGCCATGCGGAATCCGGCCTCGTGCGTACCTCCTTCGATGGTATTGATGTTGTTCACATACGAATGTAGGTTTTCGCGGAATCCCGTGTTGTACATGATGGCACATTCGATGGGAATTCCCTGTTTTTCTGTGTTCAGGTAGATGACGTCGTCAATGAGCGGAGTATTGTTGGAGTTCAGGAAACGCACGAACTCTTTCACTCCTTCCTCGGAGTGGAACACTTCCTGCTTGTAGGAACCGTCTTCTTCCTTCACGCGCTTGTCGGTCAGCGTGATGGTGATACCCTTGTTCAGGTAGGCCAGTTCGCGCATGCGGGCCTGCAGGATGCTGTATTTATATTCGGTGACGGTGAAGATGCTGGCATCGGGCCAGAACGTCTGACGGGTACCGGTGATGTCGGTCGTGCCGACTTCCTTCACGGGATACAGCGGCTTTCCGCAGGCATATTCCTGCTGGTACACTTTTCCGTTGCGGAATACGTTGGTCGTCATGTGGGTTGACAGGGCGTTCACACACGAAACGCCGACTCCGTGCAAACCTCCGGATACCTTGTAAGAACCCTTGTCGAACTTACCTCCGGCATGGAGGACCGTCATTACGACTTCGAGGGCTGATTTTTTTTCTTTCTGGTGGAAATCGACCGGGATACCGCGACCGTTGTCCTGTACGGTAATCGAGTTGTCTTCGTTGATGGTTACTTCTATATGTGTACAATAACCGGCAAGGGCTTCGTCAATGGAGTTGTCCACTACCTCGTAGACCAGGTGATGCAAGCCTTTTTCGCTGATATCGCCGATATACATGGCGGGGCGTTTACGAACGGCCTCCAGTCCTTCCAGCACCTGGATACTGCTGGCCGAGTAGTTGCTTCCGCTGTTCTGTGTCAGTTCTTCACTCATGTTTTTTCTTCGTTTTTTTAAGCTTTCAAAGATACTAAAAAAACTGTTACGAACCGATTTTCAGCACTCTAAAAATCGTGAAAAAGGCATGAGTCGGGTAGATACGACAAAAGGCCAGATGATGACATCCAGCCTTAATATCTTTCTTACGTCAAGCGTAAACTTAAGCCAATTTGCTGATATAAGCAGCCAGTTTAGACTTCAAGTTAGCAGCCTTGTTCGCATGGATAATGTTGCGCTTAGCCAGCTTATCCAACATTTTCTGTACACTAGGATACAATGCAACAGCTTCAGCTTTGTCTGTAGTTGCACGAAGTTTCTTCACTGCGTTACGCATTGTCTTCGCATAATATCTGTTGTGAAGTCTTCTTTTTTCTTCCTGTCTGATTCTCTTAATAGATGATTTGTGATTTGCCATCTCGACTAATCTTTAATATTGTTCGTGATTTCTGTTTATTATGTAGCCCGTGGGGGAATCGAACCCCCCTTTCAAGAATGAAAATCTTGCGTCCTAACCGATAGACGAACGGGCCATCCTTTGTCTCAGGAAGACCTCCTGATTCTTTACGAGGATACTTATCTCTCGTTTGCGGATGCAAAGGTAGGAAGAATTTTCTAAACTCCAAAACATTCCTGATTTTTTTTGTGGGTTCAGGTGTGATTTTCCTTCTAAACTGGAGTGAATGGGCCTGAAGAGGCTTGTAGATTGTGGTGACTTGTTTTGTAGAGGAGAATTTCTGTAATCTTCACGAGGACTTTTTCGGAACATCACTTCTTATTCTCTGTACGACTGTGTGAGATTTGTATCCCACACTGCGGGATATGTATTTCACACTGTGGTTTTTGTATCCCACACTGTGGAACAGAGAAATCTTTATAGATTTTGTTTGTTTAGTATGAGGACTTTTCCTAACTTTCGCCTCCAAAAAAGATATTATATTAAGGTAGATTGAGAAATGAAAGGCTATAAATTGAAGTCTGTAGGCGTATGCGACGGAAAGGTTTGTATGGCGTTGTTGGATGGAAAGAGTGGGGAGTTTGTTCCATGTGAGGTGCTGGAATCCTGTAAGGAGTTGGTTTATATGCGTTTGCGTACGTTGGAAGCGGTAGCTTCTTTCCGTTTTTTGGAGCGTGCAATAAGGGTATTGACCCAGCATGAGATGCCTGTTTTTGCCATGGCTTCTTCTGCCGGAAGTTTTTCCGTGGTGACGGGGGGGACGCATGGCAGTCTGGAAAAGGTCTTCAAGGAACTTTCTTCATTTGCCGAAGTGGTGTTGGAACGTGACGTAGAGGTGGTTTGCGTACAGGAGGATGCGGATACTTACAGCAAGGAAGCGGAACAGAATTTGGTGTCGTTGCTGAAAGACATTCCAGTGCTGATGGTTTCTTCGGAGGAAGGAGCGGGAAGTGTGACATTGACGGTGCGCCGGGAGGACCGCGAGAAGGTGATTCGCTTGTTCCGGGAAGTGTGCGGATGCTGATAAAAAACGTTTAGTCTGGAAGATATGTTGCAAAAGCTGGAAGGTGTGGTACTGCACGTGGTGAAATACAGCGACAAATCAAATATTGTGCATATTTACACTCGTGAAAACGGAAGTATGTCGTTCTTGATACCGGCTGTACGTTCGCGTAAGTCGTTGGTGAACGGGGTATTGTTCCGTCCTCTTTCGCTGGTGGAGGTGGAGGCGGATGTGCGTTCGCGGACGGCCCTTCCTTCCGTAAAGGAAGCCCGGTTGGCTTATCCGCTGGAGTCTGTGCCATACGACCCGTATAAATTGGGTATCGCCATGTTCTTGGCGGAGTTCTTGGCACATGCCTTGCGCGAGGAAGGCAAGAACGAGCCGCTCTTTGCATATTTGTCGTCTTCTATCCGTTGGTTGGATGCCTGTCGGGCGGACTTTGCCAATTTTCATCTGGTTTTCTTGATTCGGTTGTCGCGTTTCTTGGGCTTTTATCCCAACTTGGAAGATTATCGGGAAGGAGACTGGTTTGATATGCTGAATGCTTGTTTTGTGGCGACCAAACCTCTGCACGGCATGTCGCTTTCGCCGGAGGAAGCTTCGCATATCCGTCAGCTGGCTCGTATGAATTACGACACGATGTTCCTCTTTGGGATGAACCGCTTGGAACGCCAGCGTTGTCTGGCTGTGATGATGGAATATTACCGTCTGCATCTGCCGGATTTTCCGGAATTGAAATCCCTCGATGTGCTGAAAGAATTATTCGGCTGAGGCTGTACAGAAGGGTATGAAAAAACGGGATGCATTCTCTTTACTCGAAAATACATCCCGTTGGAATCTGTATGGGGAGAATTTTATCCCAACAATTCTTTTACTTTAGCGGAAATGGCACGTCCTTCAGCCAGTCCGGCCAGTTCTTTGGAAGCTACGCCCATAACCTTTCCCATGTCTTTTCCACTGGTAGCACCCACGCGGGCGATGATGTCTTTCAGTTTGGCTTCCAGTTCTTCCGGAGAAAGCTGTTTGGGCAGATAAGTCTCGATGACACGTACCTGAGCCATTTCTTCTTCGGCCAGGTCGGCACGTCCTTGTCCTTCATATACAGCTGCTGAGTCTTTTCCTTGTTTCACCAGTTTCTGCATGATTTTCAAGGCTGCATCGTCGGTCAGTGTATCGTTGGCTCCCGGAGCGGTCTTTGCTTCCAGAAAACATTTCTTGATGTTGCGCAAGGTTTCCAGTCTTACCTTGTCTTTGGCCTTCATGGCCTCTTTGATATCGTTGCTGATTTGATCAAATAAATCCATATTCGTTATATTGTTTTAAAATGTCATTCTATTTCTGGGTTAGAAGGTAATGGTCATGGAGCCGGCTGTATTGGTGGTTTCCGGTTCCGGGGTGACCTTTTCTTCCGTGCTGGCTTTGGAACGGATATTCTCCAGTTCCATTTTCGTACGCTTGTAAGTCGGAGTGGTTTCTACCATGCTGATGATGTCGTCATTGGCAAGGTCTTCCTGACTGAAGATATAGATATTCGGGCGTTTCTTCCGCATACTGCTTTTCAGGATGCTTTTTCCGTAGTAATCGCTGCGGCGTTCGTCCTTTTTCTGTTCCTCTTCTTCCAGGTCGTCCAGACGTTTCTGTTCTTCCAGCGAACGTTGTTTGAGTACATTGTCCATGCCCGGTACGTCTTTGATGCCGAATCCCGTAGCCAGAATGGTGAATTTCACCTGATTTTCCAGTGTTTCATCGGTGTAAAGACCCCATTTGGTTTCTACGTCTTTTCCGAACTTGCTCATGAATTCGTGGATTTCGTCCATTTCACCCATCATCAGTTCGCTGTTAGGGCTGTAAGTAATGACGAACAATACTTTCTTGGAATTGAAAATATCGTTGTTGTTCAGCAACGGAGAGTGAAGCGCATCGGTAATGGCCTGTGTCACTCTTCCTTCTCCTTCACCGTATCCGGTACTCATGATGGCCACTCCACCGTCTTTCAACACTGTTTTCACATCGTTGAAGTCCAGGTTGATGATACCTCGCAGGGTAATGATTTCGGCAATGCTCTTGGCGGCGATGGACAAGGTGTCGTCTGCCTTTCCGAAAGCATTCATGACACTGATATCGGAATACACGTCACGCAGGCGTTCGTTGTTGATGACCAGCAAGGCATCTACATGCTTGCTCATTTCTTCCACACCGTCGAGTGCCTGGTCAATTTTCTTGTTGCCTTCGAACAGGAACGGAATGGTTACGATACCTACGGTCAGGATACCCATATCCTTTGCCGTCTTGGCAATGATAGGAGCGGCACCTGTTCCGGTTCCACCTCCCATACCTGCGGTGATGAATGCCATGCGGCATCCGTCGTTCAGCATATTCTTGATATCTTCAATACTTTCTTCTGCAGCAGCCCGTGCTTTTGCGGGGCGGTTTCCGGCTCCCAGTCCTTCACTACCTAACTGGAGCTTACGCAGGACGGGAGATTCTTCCAAAGCCTGGTTATCCGTGTTGCAGACCACAAATGTCACATCATGGATACCTTCTTTGTACATGTGGTTGACGGCATTGCCCCCACCGCCACCTACACCAATTACTTTTATTATATGTGGAGAGTCTTTCGGAAAATCGAAAGGTACCATTGTTTCGTCTGACATAATTCTATCTATTTATGTGAGTAATCAGTTATCTTTTAAAATCTCATCGGAGAAGTTGGTCACTTTCTTGGCGAAAATGTCGAACCAGCTGTTTTCTTTCTTTTCCTTGTTGATTTTTCTTTCCAGTTCGTTCAGCTCTTCTTCCTTTTCGGCCAGATGCATCCGTCGTGCATTTTCCACTTCCTTCAAGGCTGCCTTGTATTTCTTTTTGTTCAGTTGTAACCGGGCTTCTTCTACGTATGCAGTATATTCTTCCAAACGTTTCCGGTTGCGTTCTTCTTCCTGACGTTTCTTTTCTTCATTGATTTTCCGGAGACGTTCCGCTTCTTCCTCGGCTTTGCGTCTCTCTTCTTCTGCTTTGATGCGTTCCGCTTCTTTCCGTTTGGCTTCTGCTTCTTTTTCTGCCAGGTCATTGATGAAATCAAGCTGGTGGCCTTTCCGTGGGTCTACTTTAAGGCAGTTTTCCTTACCTTCTGCCAATAATCCGACCAGTGTGTTCTGTGTACCGTCTTTCGGTAATTGAATTGCACCGTCTAATGCAATATTACAGCCTTTCGCGATACGGATTTTTTCAATTTTGGTAATCTGTTTGAAGGCCTCGTCTATGTTAGGCATGTTAGACGCCCCTCCTGTCAGCACCAGTCCTGCGAGCAATTTATCACCGTAATCGGATACCATAATCTGGTTCCATACGTTGGAAATAATTTCATTGACGCGGGCTTCCACGATATATTCCAGTTTATGAGCCGGGATTGTGCATTTGCCTTCGATGGTATATTCCTGTTCATTGGCTTGGTCATCCTCTTCTGCGGGAGGAGTGAGGGCACATCCGTAACGGAGTTTCAGCTGTTCGGCATCCTCTTCTTCAATTTGCAGGCTGCAGATGTCTTTTGTGATGTTGTTGCTGCCCAATGGAATCACGGCCAGATGGCGCAGGATATTGTTCTTATATACAGCTACGGTAGTGGTATCTGCTCCTAAATCAACAAGCGCGCAGCCTGAACGTCTTTCACTGTCTGTCAATACGACGTTGGCGGTAGCTACAGGTGAAAGGAAGTAATCGGCTATTTCGTACTTCGTTTGTTTGAAGCACTGTGTGATTCTGGCTTTCAGGGTATGGTGTGCGATGATATTCAAATAACGTCCTTCAATGCGGTCGGCAGAGATACCGACAGGTTCAGTCAGGAGATTGTTTCCCACTTTGTATTCCTGAGGTTCTACATCCAGAATCTCCTGGTCAACCAGCGAAATCTCGCGGTTGTTTTCCATGAGCGATTCAATCAGCGCCTGTGAGATTTTGGTGTCTTCTCCTAATTGTTTGGTGACGTGGTTGCGCATGCTTCTGATGGACTGTCCACCAATTCCTACATAGACTTTCTTGATGGAAGCCTGCAAATCGTTTTCCAGTTTCTGAATGACAGAAACCAGTATTTGTGTGGTTTTATCTAAGTTGAAGATTGCTCCTTTTTTGATGCAATCCGATGAAGGGGCATTGGCATAGGCAAGAATCTGGATACTTCCATCAGCATTCTTTTTGCCGGCAATCCCTGTGATGTTGGTCGAACCCAGTTCGATAGCTGCTATAAAATCTGTTACTGCCATATCTTAGTTTTCTTTTTTTGTTCCGATAATTTGATTGTTAAACTCAATGCTGATCCGTTCGTATTTGTTCCAGCCGATACGGTTTAGCACTTTACTGTAAAACGTTTGCAATTTACTGAATTTTTCTTCAAAATCAGTGGCTTTCCCTAAAAAAAGAATATGGTCTCCCACTCGTGGCACAATTTCCAGCTCTTTTTTGGGGGTTACGTTGATTTGCTCCACTTGTGCGTTCCAAAAAGGACTGTGCTGGAGGTACAATCCCAGTTCATACAATTCGTTTTGGGCAAATTTACGGTCAATAAAACCTGTAGCGACTGCCACATGAATGGGCTTGCCGGTTGCATTCATGATTTTACCGGATTGGTCGATATAGTAATTGTCGCCATTGCTGCTCATCACTCGGAGTATCGGAATCCGCTGGTAGATTTCAATGCCGACTTTCCCCCCCGACGTAAGGTAACATTCAGCCTTACTGATGAAGGGATGTTTGGAAAGAGTTTCTTCCAGCTGGCGGACATTGATTGTACCGATACGTTTCTTTTCCGGGTAAAGATTTTTTTCCTTGAGAAGCTTTTTTACCTCTTTGTCAGTGATGAAGCCGTAGTCAATACTGTCTTTGACAACCAATTTCATACCCTTGCAGACCTGATTTTCAGGCTGGTGGTTGAATACAGTTACGGCTACAACCAAGTAGGCCGAAACTACTAACAGAATACAGAGTATGAAAATTCGTTTAATCATCTATCTTTCAGTAAATCATAAATTTGTGGAACGTAATTATCTATATCGCCGGCTCCGAGAGTGATGAGTACATCCAGCTTTTTCTGCTTCAGTATGTCCAGCAGCTCTTCCTTGGTACACATGCACTTTTCAATACCCGGTCGCAGGTTGTCGTAAATGAGTTGGCTGGTGACTCCGGGGATAGGAGCCTCACGAGCCGGATAGATATCCAGCAGAATGACCTCATCCAGCAGAGACAAACTGCGGGCAAAATCTTGGTAGAAATCGCGGGTGCGTGTGTAGAGATGGGGCTGGAACACCGCGGTGATTTTCCGGTCTGGATACAGGCGGCGGATAGAAGTCACACTTTGGCGTATTTCTTCCGGATGATGCGCATAGTCACTCAGGAAGACGATGTGTGCGTTTTTTATCTTAAAGTCAAACCGGCGGTCTACTCCTCTGAACTGTGGCATGGCAGCCTTTATTTCTTCTGTCGTAGCTCCTCCTATTTGTGCCAGTGCCATGGCGGCAATTCCATTCTCAATGTTGACATAAACAGGTACTCCTAACTGGATGTCGACGATATTCCCTAACGGAGAGATGTAGTCGAAATAGATTTCCCCGTCCTTGATACGGATATTCTCTGCATGAAAATCGCCTTTATCTACGGAATAGGTATAGACTGTAACTCCTGTTTTGACATCCGGTTTCAATTCCAGCCCTTCTTTCATGACTAAGTATCCGTCCGGACGGATGAGGGAGGTATATTTGCGGAAACTTTCCAAATAGGCTTCGTGGGTGCCATAAATATCCAGATGGTCTGAATCGGTAGCCGTAATGACAGTGGCATACGGAGTCAGCCAATGGAAAGAACGGTCGAACTCATCCGCCTCAATTACTACGTAATCACTCTTATCCGACAGGAGCAGGTTAGTCTGATAATTTTTGGAAATTCCTCCCAGAAAGGCATTGCAGCCTACGTGGGAATGATCCAGTAAGAAGGCAGCCATGGTAGAGGTGGTAGTCTTTCCATGCGTTCCAGCTACGCATAAACCTTTTTCTGTCTGAGTCAGCATACCCAATACCTGTGCACGTTTGTGGATTTCAAAGTGATGTTCCTGAAAATAGACCAACTCTTTATGAGTAGCTGGTATGGCAGGAGTAAATACCACTAAGGTTGTTTCCGGATGAAGGAACGCTTCCGGAATCAACGCTACATTTTCCTCATAGTGAATCTGTGCTCCTTCTTGGATTAATCTTTCCGTCAGCTCACTTGGAGTACGGTCGTAACCGCCTACTTTTTTCCCTTTTGAAAGGAAATAACGTACCAGAGCGCTCATTCCGATACCTCCGGCTCCGATGAAATAGACGGCTTGTATAGTATTAATGTTCATGACTTTCTTTGTATTTTAATGCCAGCTTGCAGACTTCTTGTGCAATGATGTTTGCAGAGTCCTTGATAGCCAGTTTTTTGATATTCTTGCTTAAGTTTTCCAATACGTCCGGCTTGCTTACCGTATCGATGGCTGTATCGACCAATGTTTGTGTGGCTTCACTATCTTTGACATAAAGAGCTGCTTGTTTGTTCACGAGAGCCAAAGCATTTTTGGTCTGATGGTCTTCTGCCACGTTGGGTGAAGGAACCAATATGACTGGTTTTCCCAGCAGGCAGAATTCTGAGATAGAGCCAGCTCCGGCACGGCTGATTACCAAATCGGCGGCGCTGTATGCTGCAGCCATATCTGAAATGAAGTCTGTCGTGTACAGCATAGGCAGGCTGCCGTAGGCCTTAACGGCCTGTCGGGCTTCATTGATATAGATTTTACCCGTCTGCCAAATGAATTGTACGCCGGATGCTTTCATTTTGTCGAATCCTTGCATCATGCAGTTGTTGATGGTACGCGCTCCCAGACTGCCTCCGATAATCAGGATGGTTTTTTTGTTCGGGTCTAATCCGAATGAACGGATGGCCTCTTCCCGTGAAATATTTTCCTTTAGCAATCCTTGGCGGACAGGGTTTCCTGTAAGAATGATTTTGTCCTTGTCAAAAAAACGTTCCATCCCTTCGTAGGCCACACAAATCTTTTCTGCTTTCTGTGCCAGCAGCTTGTTCGTTACCCCTGCATAGGAATTCTGTTCCTGTATCAGGGTAGGGATTCCCATCATGCCGGCCACTTTCAATGTCGGTCCGCTGGCGTAACCACCTACTCCTACAGCTGCGTGAGGCTTGAAGTTCTTGATGATTTTTCTTGCCATCAGCTGGCTTCTGAACAGTTTGATGAGTACGCTGACGTTTTTCAGCAAATGTTTTCTGTCAAATCCAGCCACCGGGAGTCCGATAATTTTGTATCCGGCAGCCGGTACACGTTGCATTTCCATGCGTCCCTCTGCTCCGATAAACAGAATCTCAGCTTCGGGGTGTAGTTCTTTTATTGCGTTGGCTATGGAAATGGCCGGGAAGATATGTCCCCCTGTGCCACCGCCACTTACTATGATGCGTAAATTTTCTTCCATATTTGTAGTATTTCCTGCAAAGTTATAAATAAACTTTTAAACAGACTCTTCTTGTGTAGTGATATTGCTGGCCGGTGCAACCTCTTGTGTCTGTCCGGTTTGCTGTAGCTGCGCCTCTGCCTCTTGACGTTGCTTCAGGTCATTGACGTAACGGCTGATACTGAGGATGATGCCGATATACACACTGTTTATCAATGTGGCAGTTCCTCCCTTGCTGATAAGGGGAAGAGGCTGCCCGGTGACAGGCATGATACCCACGGCCACCAGCATGTTGAATGTGGCCTGCATGACAAGAAGTATCCCGATTCCAGTGATGAGAAACACGTAGTACGACTTGTCGCAATTTCGGGCAATCTTTGCGATTCTCATCAACAGGAGAATGTAAAGGGCGGCGACAAAGGCGCCTCCTACGAGGCCCAATTCCTCAATGATGATGGCGTAGATGAAGTCCGAAAATGCCTGTGACAAGAAATCTCGCTGTACGCTGTTTCCAGGTCCTTTTCCCACAATGTTACTGCTGGCGATGGCGATATTGGCATGAGCAATCTGGGCGTCGTTGTCAATGTCGAACTTGGCAGCTGGAATCTCAGCTTCATCAAAATGGTTGTTCAGACGGCTTTGCCAAGTCACCATACGGTGAAGCCCTATTTTATCCCAAGCTTCGCCAGGCACGTATTTGATGGTTCCTACTCCGATGAGAATACAGGCTATGCCGATACCGGCCAATATGCCAAGTTGTTTGAAAGGAACTCTACCGACAAACATCAGCAGGAATACACTTCCAGCCAGAAGCACTGCGGTGGATAAGTTTTCACTGACAATCATTCCGCAGGTAAGAATGGTGATGATACAGATGTATTTGAAAGCCTTCTTGTTAGCTCCATTCTCTTCTTGCATGCGCGATAAAATGAAGGCAACCGTGATGATGGTTCCCATCTTGGCTACTTCCGAAGGTTGGAACTGGATAAATCCCAAATCAATCCATCGTTTGGCGCCGTTGGTGAGTGAGCCCAGAATGAAAACGGCTGCCAGCAATACCCAGGAGATAGGCAACAAGACTATGAATGTCTTGAACCAACGGCAGGGAATATTGTGTACAATCCAAACCGCAATGGTGCCTACCATCAACAAAGTCAGGTGGTTGGTGATAGGTCCCCAATGATCCCCACTCTTGTAAGTCAGGGTGCTGGACGCACTGAATACTTCTACGATGGATATCAGGCAGAGGAAAAGGTAAATAATCCAGATTGCCTTGTCGCCTTTAAAAAAGTTTTTTAGCAAATCCATAAACTTGTTGTTTCTAACTCCTTGGTTGTATTATAAGTTTCTTACACATTCCTTGAACTGGTCGCCACGGTCTTCATAACTTTTGAACAAGTCGAAGCTGGCACAGCAAGGGCTGAGCAAAACGGTTTCTCCTTTTTGGGCCATTTTATAAGCGGCATCTACCGCATCCTTCATGCTTTGCACGTCGGCAATGGGAAGACCGAAACTGTCGAAAAAGGCATGCAGTTTTTCATTGTGAAGTCCCAGGAAAATCAGACCGCTGCATTTTTCTCTCACCAGATCGGCAATCTCGTTGTAGTCGTTTCCTTTATCCTTTCCACCCAGAATCAGGACGGTCTTGGTTTTCATGCTTTGCAGGGCATACCAGCAGGAATTGACGTTGGTCGCCTTGGAGTCGTTGATATAGTCTACCCCTTTTACACGGGTTACTTTCTCCAGACGGTGTTCCACCCCTTTGAAGTCGTGCAGTGCTTCCCGGATACATTCTTTGCGTATGCCCGCAATGTTGGCCGATATGCCGGCTGCCATGGAATTGAACAGATTATGGGTTCCTGTCAAGGCCAGTTCTTCCTCTTCCATATTGAAGGCGATAGGTCGGGTGAAATACACCTTATCCTTTTCTGTGAACGCCGCCACTCCTTCCTCGTTCTTCTCGGCAAACGGGAAATATTGTCCGTGAATGCCATACTTGTGGAGTTCCCTTTGTATGATGGGGTCATCGTTCCAGAAGATGAAAGCGTCATCGTTGGTCTGGTTCTGGATAATCCGGAACTTGGCGTCCACGTAATTCTGCATTTCATAGCCGTAACGGTCCAGATGGTCGGGAGTGATGTTCATCAGTACAGCGATGTTGGCATGAAATTTATACATGTTGTCGAGCTGGAAACTGCTGAGTTCGATGACGTAGTAGTCAAAATTACATTCAGCCACCTGATATGCCAGGCTTTGTCCGATGTTTCCGGCCAATCCCACGTTCAGTCCTGCTTTCTTAAAGATATGGTAAATCAGGGAAGTGGTAGTTGTCTTTCCATTACTTCCGGTGATGCAAATCATTTTTGCATTCGTATAACGTCCTGCAAATTCAATTTCCGAAATGACGGGAGTACCCTGATCCTTCAATTTTAAGATGATGGGTGCGTCATTCGGAATTCCCGGACTTTTAATCACTTCGTCCGCATTCAGAATCAACTCTTCTGTGTGTTTACCTTCTTCCCACTGAATACCTCTTTCGTTCAACATCGTTTTATACTTGTCCTTGATGGTGGACATGTCTGAAACGAATGTGTCAAAACCTTTTTTCTGTGCCAGGACAGCGGCACCTGTTCCGCTTTCTCCTGCTCCTAAGATGACAATTCTTGCCATTGCTTTATCTGATTTTAAGTGTGATTATCGTAATTGCTGCCAGTACAATGGTTACAATCCAAAAACGGACTGTAATTTTGGATTCATGAAATACGCTGTGAGGGCGTGTGACCAGATACGTACAATTCGGGTCAAGCTGTGCCAATGTGGTGCGGAAATGGTCATGTATCGGCGTACGTTTGAAGATACGCTGCTTGACACCTTTCTTTTTTCCGCGTTGGAAATACTTGACTTGTAGGATAACCGATAGGTTTTCTACCAGAAATACGCCGCATAAAATAGGGATGAGTAATTCCTTGTGTATGATGATGGCAAATACGGCTATCAGTCCTCCGATGGTAAGACTGCCCGTATCGCCCATGAACACTTGTGCCGGAAAGGCATTGTACCAAAGGAAACCAATCAAGGCTCCGATGAAGGCACAGATGAAGATTACCAGCTCTTCACTGCCAGGAATGTACATGATGTTCAGGTATTCGGCATATTCTATGTGGCTGGACACGTAGGCCAATATGCCGAGGGTCACCCCTATGATAGCCGAGTTTCCTGCTGCCATTCCATCCATGCCGTCGTTCAAGTTGGCCCCGTTGGATACGGCTGTCACGACAAAGATGGTTACCAGCACAAATACAATCCATCCCGCTTTTTGTGCGTGGTCTCCCAAGAATCCCACAAAATCAGCATAGTCCAAGTTGTTGTTCTTGAAGAAAGGAATGGTGGTTTTGGTGGATTTCTCGTTTACAGGCTTGTGAACCACATCTACCACTCGTCCGTCTTGCTGGATTTCAATGTTCTCCCGAATCACTACATCCGGACTCAGGTAGAGAGCCAGTCCTACAATGAGTCCGAGTCCCACCTGACCAATTATTTTAAACTTTCCGTGAAGTCCCTCTTTGTCCTTCCGGAACACCTTGATGTAGTCGTCCAGAAAGCCTAATGTGCCCAGCCATAAGGTGGTGACCAACATCAGAATCATGTAAATGTTGTGCAATTTACCCAATAGCAGGCAGGGTATCAGAATGGCAACGATGATGATGATACCACCCATGGTGGGTACACCTACCTTCTTTACATTGAAAGGGTCGATAGAGGCATCGCGCTGTGTTTCCGTAATCTGTTTCCTTTTGAGCAGATTGATAAAGTATTCTCCGAAGATGGCAGATATCAGCAGAGAAAGAATAACAGCCATTAGTGAACGGAACGATACATAACCGAACATTCGTGCGCCCGGGAAACCAAACTGCTCCAAATATTGAAATAGATAATATAACATTGTCTCTTCTTTATTTTTTATTCTTCTCCTTTAAATATCTCGTCCAGAACTTCTTTGTCATCGAAATGTGATTTGACTCCTTTGACGTCCTGATAAGTTTCATGCCCCTTTCCGGCAATCAAAATCACATCTTGTGGCTGGGCCAGCATACATGCCGTGCGGATAGCCTCTTTACGGTCTACGATGCTGATAACCTTTTTCATCTCTTCTTTGTTCAATCCGTTCAACATATCGTTGATGATGTCCTGTGGTTCTTCAAACCGCGGATTGTCTGAAGTGATGATGACCTTATCGCTGCGTTTTACTGATTCTTGTGCCATCAACGGACGTTTTCCTTTGTCACGGTTTCCACCTGCACCTACTACGGTGATTACATGACCTCTTCCTCTCAGTACCTCGTGAATGGTGTCCAATACATTTACCAACGCATCTGGAGTATGGGCATAATCGACAATGGCAGTATATCCTTTAGGAGAACGTTTGGCATCGAAACGTCCGCAAACCGGGCGTAGCATGCTGAGTTTCAGCAAAACATCTTCCGGCTTTTTTCCTAACAGGCAAGCAGCTCCATATACGGCCAGCAGGTTGGAGGCATTGAAGCGTCCGATGAATTGTACGTTTACTTCCCGGTTGTTGATGTCCAGCAGCATGCCGTCAAAGCTGTCTTCCAGTACTTTTCCCTTGAAGTCGCACAATGAATGCAAGGAGTAGGTTGACACTTTGGCCTTGGTATTCTGTGTCATTACCAATCCGTTTTTGTCATCCGCATTGGTTAAGGCAAACGCCTGTTTAGGGAGGCCGTCAAAGAACGCCTTTTTAGCTTTCAGATAATTCTCGAAAGTTTTGTGATAGTCCAAGTGGTCGCGGGTAATATTGGTAAAGATACCTCCGGCAAATCGCAAGCCGCTGATACGCTTCTGTACCACGGAGTGCGAACTGACTTCCATGAAGGCATATTTGCATCCTTCATCTGCCATACGCCCCAATAGTTGGTTGAGCGTGATGGGGTCGGGAGTTGTATGTTCTGTGGGGATAGCTTCTCCATCGATGTAGTTACATACGGTAGATACCAGTCCGGTCTTGTATCCGAACGAACGGAACATAGTATATAATAAGGTGGCAATGGTCGTTTTTCCATTGGTCCCGGTTACACCGATTAAATCCAGTTTGGAAGTCGGGTCTCCGTAGAAGGTGGTAGCCAGTTTGCCTACGGCCTCTTCCGTGTCTGCCAGTTGTATGTAGGTGACGTGAGCTTCCTGCTTTTCGGGCAGTTGCTCGCAGACAATGACCGTAGCCCCGTTTTCAATGGCTTTCGGAATATAGTTATGTCCGTCGGCCTGTGTGCCTTTTACAGCCACAAACATGAAGTCACTCTTTACCATTCGTGAATCCATGTGGATTCCAGAAACTTCCAAGTTGGTCTCACCTATGATTTGGAGCGGATTGACCGCTTTCAGGATATTTTCTAATCTCATCTCTTTTTAGTCTAATGTTAATGTAATTGTTTGTCCTTTATGTAAATAAGAGCCAGCGTTGAGGCTTTGTTTCGTTACTTTTCCTGTGCCGGATAGACGGACTCTGAGTCCTTTGCTTTCCAGCAGATATACAGCGTCCTTGGCCCCCATTCCTCTTACATTGGGAACCAGATTCTTATCCGTATGTATTTTTTTCAGTTCCGCATAAGTGTCACTACAGTTGGCTCTTCCCCAAACGGGTGAATTGCCGACGGGGATACTGGCGCTGTTGCTTTTGATATCCAGACTTCTCAGTACGTAAGAAGCTTCGCATAAGTCCCCGTTTTTCACATGAGGGACGAATATGGAGGTAGAATCTTTGGCCGAAGCCAGATTTTGATACAAATGCTTGGCATAAATGCGTTCGGCTATCCGGCTGAACACGCTACCCGCCTGCAAGCCACCGGAGGCAGGGCCATGTGGAATCTGTATGGATACCAGGCAGCTGTATTTGGGAGCCTCTGAAGGGAAATATCCGCAGAAGCTGACCAGATAGCTTACGCCTCCTGCCTTGTATCCAGCTTTTCCTTGGGAAATCTGGGCCGTTCCGGTCTTACCGGAGACATTGAATTGTTTGCTTCCGGCCGGTTTGGCCAATCCTTCCGAAACCACTTTCCGTAAAATACCCTGGATCATGGTAAGCGTGGTATCGGAACAGATTTTAGGATTGACTATCTCCGTCGGATATTCTTTGATGATTTCACCGTTCTTGGAAATTGCTTTTACAAATTTGGGCTTTACCATGGTTCCGTTATTGGCGATGGCATTGTAAAAGTTCAATATATAAATAGGAGGAATCATTGTTTCGTAGCCTATGCTCATCCACGGGAGGGTTGTCTTGGCAAAATACCGCTCTTTAGGTCCCAGTATGCGCGGACTTGCTTCTCCCGCAAACCCCAAGTTTAGAGGTTTGTCGATGCTCATTCTTCTCAGCCCATCGATGAATTTCTGGGGATTCTGGCCGTAGAATTTATCGATGATAGTAGAAACACCCACGTTGGACGACACTTCCATGATGCGGGTCACATCTATTTCTCCATACCCGCCTTTGTACCAGTTCCAGTCCTTCATGTTGCTTCCGTGCATGTTGACCACACCGTTGCCCGTATCCACCATATAGTCCGGAGTGATATATTTATCTTCCAAGGCTACCATGATAGAAGCGGTCTTGAAAGTAGATCCCGGTTCCATCAAGTTGCTGACTGCCGTATTTCTCATTTCATAATAATTGCCGTCGCCAGCCTGTGTCATATTTACGTTGGCTTTTACCTCTCCGGTAGCCACATCCATCACGATGGCTACCCCGAACACCGCGTTGAGGGTCTTCAATTGGTCTACGAGAGCCTTCTCTGCAATATCCTGCATGTCCACATCAATTGTGGTAATGACATCACAGCCGTCTACCGCAGGTTTGTCAATGATGTTCAGGTATTTGTTCATCACCTTTTGGCGATGAGTGATACCGTCTTGCCCGCGAAGGATGGAATCGTATGTAAGCTCAATTCCATTTTTGGCTCCTAATTCCATGTCGGGATACATGTCCCCCAATGTACGTGCCGCCAGTGAGCCAAAGGGCTTTTTCCGTTGGTTGAATGCCAGTTCATGGAATCCTCCTTTATATTTGCTGAGGTTAAATACCGGCAGTTGCTTCGCTTCTTTGTATTCGATGTAGGAGATACGTCGTGGGTAAAGAAGATAGTTTCGGCTTTTCAGTCGTCTTCCCTTTAGAATGTGCTGGCGGAACTCCTTTACGCTTTTGTCCGGAAAAATCTGGTGTAGGCCTTCGCAGATTTCTGTCAGGTGATTCATCAGCATGGTGTCCTTCTTCTCACCTCCGGCCTTGAAGTCCATGTAGATTTTGTATTCAGGCAGGCTGCTGGCCATGAGTTTGCCGTCGGCCGAGATGATGTTCCCTCTCGTGGGATATACCACGACGTTTTCTTTCACAAAACGGTCGGCCACATCTTTCCAGTATTGCCGCTCTGCAAACATAATGATGGCGGCCTTTGCAATGATTGCAATGGCTAGTAATGCCATGACGAATACAATGAGCGTATAGCGTAAGATGATATTTTTCTGTCCGGGTATCATTTTTCAAGATCCTCCTTTTTGATTAGATAGGGTGGAGTAGAGGCTGTCTCCAGAGGTGTACCCTCTGAAGAAATATATTCTTCGATGCGTGACTGGCGGCTTCTTTCCGTCAGCTCTGAAGAAATGGTCAGTGCATCGTATTTAGTATCAATCAGTTCTTTTTTAAGACGGTCTATTTCAATCATTTCCTGCTGGCTTGAATAGCGGTTGTCTATGTACAGGATTACCAGAATCATAATCAGGATAATCAGGTTAGCCTGTTTTTTCATCAAGTGCACCAGCACTTCTCCTCCCAGGATGCTTCTCCACGTGATGTGCGGAGTTTCTTGCGGAATGTTGTTTTCTTGCGGTTCCATTGTCATTTCTTTTCTGCAATTCTTAGTTTGGCACTGCGTGAACGCGGATTGCGTTGCACCTCGTCTTCGCAGGGAGTGATTACTTTGTTGTTTATGAGCTTGAATGGGGTTTGTACGTTCCCGAAAAAGTCTTGTTCCGCTTTACCTTCCACGTTACCCGTTTTCATGATGTTTTTCACCATACGGTCTTCCAGTGAATGATACGTGATTACTACAAGCCGTCCTCCGGGTTTCAGTGCCTCGGTGGCGGCATAAAGCATTTCTTTCAAGGCTTCCATTTCCTGATTCACTTCTATTCGGAGAGCCTGAAACACTTTGGCCAGCTCTTTCTTTTCCCTTTCTTTCCCATACAAGGGCTTGATGGTATCGATGAACTCTCCAATGGTTTCTATGGGTTTGGCTGTTCTGGCTTTTACAAGTACAGAGGCCAGCTTTCTGCTGTTTTTCAGCTCGCCGTACAAGTAGAACACATTGGCTAGTCTTTCTTCTTCATAAGTGTTGACAATCTCGGCGGCAGTGATGCCAGCCCGTTTGTTCATGCGCATGTCCAGTTTTCCGTCGAAGCGGAAGGAAAAGCCCCTTTCCGAATCGTCAAAATGATGTGACGAAACGCCTAAATCCGCTAAAATGGCATCCACCTTCTCTACTCCGTAATAACGGAGGAAATTGTGCAGATAGCGGAAATTGCTTCTGACGAAGGTGAACCGCTGGTCGTTGACAATGTTCTTTTCTGCATCCGGGTCTTGGTCAAAGCTGAACAGCCTGCTGTCGCTGTCCATCTGGCGTAAGATTTCTTTGGAGTGTCCTCCTCCTCCGAAGGTTACGTCCACGTAAATACCTTTGGGATGGATGTGCATGCCTTCGATACTTTCGTGTAATAATACAGGTACGTGATATGTCTGTTCAGTCTGTTCCATGCGGTTTTGATTATAAATTCACCTTATTATATATTCAAGCTGTAAAATTAGATATTTCCATAGAATCGAGCACTATGTTTCCAAGAGAAAATTTAAAGAAGTTATCAACAGGTTGTTTAAGGGCTGGATATTTTTCAGATGTGTTTCCAGTTTGTGTGCAGATTCGGGGGAGAAGAAATTTTTTTTGTGTGTATAAGTGTATTTTTTGTGGTAAAATGAATCTCGTTTCAAAAGATACGTTACTTTTGCAAGGTAAACTTTTGTAGAATGGGTGAAAATTCCATATTTTTAATTGACATTGATAAAGTATTAAGGGATAAGGCGGGCAAGAAAGCCGACAGAATACCGCGTTTTCTGGTGTCGTACTTGAAACGTATTGTACATCAGGATGAGATTAATCCTTTCTTGAAAAGCGTATCCGATAAGACTGGAGTGGATTTTCTGGAGGCTTGCATGGAATTTCTGGATATTAAGCTGGAAGTGAGCGGAATGGAAAATCTTCCGTCTGACCGTCTGTGTACGTTTGTCTCCAACCATCCGTTGGGCGGACAAGACGGAATAGCTCTAGGATATATTTTAGGAAAGCATTACGACGGCCGTATCAAATACCTGGTGAATGATTTGCTGATGAATCTTCATGGCTTGGCTCCTTTATGTATCCCTATCAATAAGACCGGTGCCCAGTCGCGTGATTTCCCTCGGATGGTGGAAGCCGGTTTCCATTCAGATTCCCACATCATTATGTTCCCGGCCGGAATTTGTTCCAGAAGGCAGAAAGGAGTTATCAAAGATTTGCCATGGAAAAAGACATTTGTTACCAAGAGTGTGGAAACACATCGGGATGTAGTGCCTGTTCATTTTGACGGGCGTAATTCCAATTTCTTTTACAACCTGGCCAATGCGTGTAAGTTCTTGGGAATTAAGTTTAATATAGCCATGCTGTATCTGGCAGATGAAATGTTCAAGAATCGTCATAAGACATTTAAAGTGACAATAGGAAAACCAATTCCATGGCAGACGTTCGATAAGTCGAGGTCATCGGTGGAGTGGGCGGATTATGTAAGAGAGTTAGTTTATAAACTGTGAAAATACGATTTAATCATAGAGATTATGGAAGATATTATTGCTCCGATTGACAAGGAAGTTCTCAAATCGGAACTGACGGAAGACAAACGCTTGAGATTCACGAATAAGAGCAACAACGAGATTTATATTATTACTTGGAAAAACGCTCCGAATGTATTGAAAGAAATCGGTCGTTTGCGTGAAATTGCTTTCCGGGCAGCCGGAGGAGGTACGGGAAAATCGATGGACCTTGATGAATATGATTTGATGGAAAATCCTTACCAGCAGCTGATTGTCTGGAATCCGGAGGCCGAGGAAATTTTGGGAGGCTACCGTTACCTGTTGGGGGATGAAGTGGAGTTTGATGCCGAAGGAAAACCGGTGCTGGCCACTGCCCACATGTTTAACTTCTCGGAAAAGTTCCTGAAAGACTACTTGCCTACGACGATTGAATTGGGGCGTTCCTTTGTGACGTTGGAGTATCAGTCTACCCGTGCGGGCTCGAAAGGGCTGTTTGCGTTGGACAACTTGTGGGATGGATTGGGAGCCTTGACGGTAATCATGCCTCAGGTGAAATATTTTTTTGGCAAGATGACCATGTATCCCAGCTACAACCGTCTGGGGCGCGACATGATTCTCTATTTCCTGAAAAAACATTTCAGTGACAAAGACCAGCTGATTACGCCGATGCAGCCGTTGCAGATTGAAACAGACCCGAAAGTACTTGAAAAGATATTCTGTTACGATACCTTCAAAGAAGACTATAAGGTCTTGAATACGGAAGTGCGCAAGCTTGGTTACAATATTCCGCCGCTGGTCAATGCCTATATGAGTCTGTCGCCTACCATGCGAATGTTTGGTACGGCTATCAACGACGGTTTTGGCGATGTGGAAGAAACCGGTATCCTGATTGCGGTAGATGAGATTCTGGAGGAAAAGCGTGTCCGTCACATTGAATCTTACCTGCGTGAGCATCCGGAAGCCCTGCAGATAACCTCTGGGGCCAATCCGGTAGTCAGCAAGATACATAAATAAATTTCTTATAGAGCAGGCAGGCTGTTCCCGTTTATTTTCCGGTAAAGGTCGAGGGCATAGACGTCGGTCATTCCGGAAATGTAATCGAGTACAGCCTGTATTTTTTCGTATAGGGTCGGTGCCTGGATATAATATTGGCTGGACACGCGGTTGATAAGGAGCTGTGAGTAGGCTTTTTCAGGGTAGCGTACGGCTTCAATCATCAGGTCGATGAGGGTGGTAATAACCTGATAACCGGCCAGCTCGATGTCTACCACGTCTTTGGAACAATAGATTTTTTCGAAGGCGGTACGCGAACAGTTCTTGTATGCATCCCTGATCCGTGGACTCAGCTGTTGGATTAGTGTCCTTTGGAAAGTTCCATCCAGAATCGTTTTCTCATTTTCAATAAATGTACGTACACACTCGTTGATTAACACTCCGATGGCCGATGAACGCAGGTAGGCAATCTGTTCGTTGGTGTCGTCCACCATTTTGCAGATAGACTGTATGTGCTCCATTTTCTCAGGCGCGAAGAACCGGAGATACAGTTCCTTGGTCTCCTGAGTTGTCAGAATCTTCAGTTTATGTGCGTCTTCGATGTCCATCATCTGGTAGCAGATGTCGTCGGCGGCTTCCACCAGATAGACCAGCGGGTGACGGCAGAATCTCAGAGGTTCTCCCTCCCGACTTATTTGCTTAAGCCCCAGTTCGTGTGCGATTTTACAGAAACCGGTTTCCTCACTAAGAAAAAATCCGAATTTCTGCTTGCTTCCGGCCAGTTGGGAGGAGAACGGATATTTCACGATAGAGGCCAGTGTGGCGTAGGTCAGGACAAAACCTCCGGGACGTCTTCCTTGGAACTGGTGGGTCAGCAGGCGGAAGGCATTGGCATTGCCTTCAAAGTGGGTGAAGTCATCCCATTCCTGAGGGGAGAATGCATTTTGCAACATGCGTCCCTTCCCTTCCGAAAAATAAGTGCCGATGGCTTTTTCTCCGGAATGCCCGAAGGGAGGATTCCCCAGGTCGTGTGCCAGACAGGCCGCGGCCACGATAGATCCTATCTCCGAGATGTGGGTATGATGTAATTCCGGATGAAGTTTCAGCAGTTCCGTTGAAATCTTGTTTCCCAAAGAACGGCCTACGCAGGACACTTCCAGGCTGTGGGTCAGTCGGTTATGTACGAAGATGCTTCCCGGAAGCGGGAATACCTGTGTCTTGTTCTGCAGCCGACGGAAGGGAGCGGAGAAAATCAGACGGTCGTAGTCGCGTTGGAATTCTGTCCGGTCTTCTTTCCGGTATGCGTGGAGGTTCTCCAGTCCGAATCTTTTATTGGATAGCAATTGTTCCCAGTTCATGGTGTAACTCCTTTGTGGTGTGATATTTAATTTTAAAGAAGCTCTAAAAGTTAAGTGCAAAAATATAAAAAAATGGTAAACATAACTATTAATTCGGTGGATTGTGTAACTTCGCAACTTCATAAAGGGTATAAAATAAGATGAAAATACAGATTATAAATACTTCACGGCATCCGTTGCCGCAATATGCCACCCCACAGTCGGCGGGGGTAGACCTTCGTGCCAATCTGAGTACACCTATCGTGTTGAAACCTTTGCAGCGTTGCCTGGTACCGACCGGCTTGTTTCTCGCTTTGCCGAAAGGGTATGAGGCACAAGTGCGTCCCCGTAGCGGACTGGCTATTAAGAAAGGAATCACTGTGTTGAATTCTCCGGGGACGATTGATGCCGACTATCGGGGAGAAATCAATGTGATACTGGTGAACCTGTCGTCCGAGGAGTTCGTGATAGAAGACGGGGAGCGCATCGCCCAGATGGTCATTGCCCGGCATGAACAGGCCGAGTGGGAAGAAGTGGAAGTATTGGATGAAACAGAACGTGGGGCAGGTGGATTCGGCCACACGGGAACGGTATAAACCTTAGGTGATTATGAGAAAGATAATAGGAATCATCGGAATGGTTTTGCTGTTTGTCGCCTGCGGGACGACAGGGAGGCAGCATGCGTCCAAGCGGAATCTGGCGAATGAAGAACAGGATACTTTATCCTACGAACAGCGTAGGAAGTATGATTATTTCTTTTTGGAGGCGGTACGGCTGAAACAGAAGGGCGATTACGACGCGGCCTTCGAACTCTATAAACATTGTCTGGACATTTATCCTAATTCGGCCCCGGCCTTGTATGACATTTCTCGGTTTTATATGGTGCTGGGACAGGAAAAGAAGGGAGAAGAAGCCTTGAAGAAGGCGGTTCGCGCAGATGAATCGAATTTCTGGTACAAGCAGACGCTGGCTGCCTATTATCAGCAGAAACGCGACTGGCCCAAGGCCATTGCCGTGTACGACGATATGGCACATCAGTTCCCTTCCCGCCTGGAACCGCTTATGGCGCTGGTGGATTTGTATAATCAAACCAAGAGTTATGACCAGGCGATTACGGTGTTGAACCGTCTGGAAGAACTGGATGGAAAGTCCGAGCAAATCAGTATGGAGAAGTTCCGGATGTACTTGCTGATGGACAATCAGGAGCAGGCTTTTAACGAGATTGAGAGCCTCTCGAAAGAGTATCCCTATGACTTGCGCTACCAGACGATTCTGGGGGATGTGTACCTGAACAATAATAAGCCTGATGAGGCGTATGCGGTTTATCAGCAGATTTTGAAGGAAGAACCGGGCTACGCACCGGCGCTGCTGTCCATGGCTTCCTACTACAAGCAGCTGGGGCAGGACAGCCTGTACCAGCAGCAGCTTGATACGATTCTGCTGAACGACAACGTGGAGTCGGATACCAAGATGAGCATCATGCGCCAGCTGATTCTGCAGTCTGAACAGACCACGAAGGACAGTACCCAGATTGTGGCCTTGTTTAAGAATATCCTGGCCCGTCCGCAACAGAATGCTGATTTGTCGATGCTCTGTGCGCAATATATGATTACCAAGCACATGGAGAAGGAGTCTGTGCCGGTGCTGAATCAGGTGTTGTCGCTCGACCCGGAAAACAAACCGGCCCGTCTGCAGCTGTTGAGCTACGCTATCCGTGACAATGACCTGGATGAGGTGATTCGTGTGGCGACTCCGGCCCTCCAGTATAATCCGGATGCGATGGAGTTTTATTATTATCTCGGTCTGGCTCATTATCAGAAAGAGGAGACGGACAAGGCGATGGAAATATTTCAGAAAGGCTTGAAACAGGTCAACGAAAAGAGTGACAAGAGTATCGTATCCGATTTCTATGCCATCTTGGGCGATTTGTATCATTCCAAGGAGATGAAGGCAGAAGCGTATGCGGCTTATGACTCTTCATTGGTCTACAACCCGAACAACATCGGTACGCTCAACAATTATGCCTATTATCTGTCTGTGGAGCGGACGCACCTGGACAAGGCGGAGGAAATGAGCTACAAGACGGTGAAGGCGGAACCGGAAAATTCCACGTACCTGGATACTTACGCTTGGATTTTGTTTGAAAAGAAGCGTTATACCGAGGCCCGGATTTATATAGATCAGGCCATGAAGAATGGAGGCGACAGCAGCCAGGTCATTGTGGAGCATTGCGGGGACATTTACTATATGTTGGGCGAGAAAGACAAGGCGTTGGAGTACTGGAAGAAGGCCGACAGCATGGAGAATAAAGAAGAGGATGGGGCTACTCCCCGTACGGAAGCCGAGTTGAAACGCTTGAAACGTAAAATCGCATTGAAAAAATACATTGAGGAATGAAACGGTTGGTGCATTGGTTATATGTGATATGCCTGGTAGGAATACTCTCGGCGTGTAGTACCTCACGTCATACGGAACGGAGTCCGATGATTGGAGGGCTGAAAGGGGAGGAATATCAGGAAAAGGTGGTTGCTAATTTCCCCCACTGGAATTGTGTGACGGGAAAAGTAGCCTTGAATTTGCAGACAGGGAGTAGCAAGAATACGAAGTTGTCGGCTACGCTCCGGATGAAAAAAGGCGAGGTGATACAGTTGTCGGTGGCTCCTCTGCTGGGCATTGAAGTGGCGCGGCTGGAGATTTCTCCCGAGCGTATTCTGGCGGTCGACCGCCTTCACAAGCAGTATGTGGAACTTTCTTTCGTTGAATTGAACCGCATGACCAACTTGGATTTGAGTTTTAATGTGTTGCAGTCGCTGTTCTTGAATGAGATTTTTCTGCCTGGAAAAGAACAGGTGGAAGTGGCCGACCTGCCCCGTTTCCGGATGACCGCAGAGGGAACGCGTGCGTTGTGGGAGGTGAAGGATAGCAAGCGTTTGGCGTATCGTTTCTGGACTACGGCCGATAAGGGTTGGCTGGAAACCACTTCTGTTTCTTTACAGGGTACAGCTTATGCCTTGAAATGGACGTATGGAGATTTTGGCAAGCTGGGGTCGGGATATTTCCCTCAACATATTCTGGCGGAACTGCAGGGTGCCGGGAAAGGATACAGTTTGGACATGCGCCTTTCGCGGATGTCTGTCAATGAAGACTGGGAGACCCGTACGGAGTTATCTTCCAAGTATAAGAAAATGGAACTGGCAACATTGCTGAAAATGTGGTTAGGAAAATGAAACGTCTGATAGTTTTATTCTGTATTTGTCTGAGCGCGTGGACACTTTTTGCGCAGACTACGCGCAAGATTCAGCAGCTGGAGCAGCAGCGGAATGAGCTGAAGCAGCAGATTGCCGAGTCGGAAACGCTGTTGCAGTCCACCAAGAAGGACGTAAAAAGCCAGTTGGGTAATCTGGCACTGATTTCCGGACAGATAGAGGAGCGTCAGAAATATATCCAGACCATTGAAAATGATGTGAACAGTATCCAGCAGGAAATCAATCGGCTGGAGCAGGACTTGAAACGGCTTCAGAAAGAACTGTCTGAGAAACGTCAGAAGTATGAGCAGTCTGTGAAATATCTTTACCGGAACAAATCCATACAGGACAAGTTGATGTTCATTTTTTCGGCCGAGAATTTCGGGCAAATGTACCGTCGCATGCGGTATGTACGTGAATATGCGGACTACCAGCGCGTACAGGGCATTCAGGTACAGCGGAAGCAGAAACAGGTGACGGATAAGGCTGCCTCGTTGAGAAACAGCCGGAAAGCCAAAGAGGACTTGTTGAAGCAGGGAGAGGCTGAAAAGGCCAAGCTGGTAGCGCAGGAGCAGGAGCGCAAACAAATCCTCTCGGGTTTGCAGAAGAAGCAGCGCAGCATCCAGTCGGAGCTGGCCAAACAACGCCGTTCGGCCGATAAGCTGAATGCCCAGATTGACCGTTTGATTGAGGAGGAAATAGAAAAGGCCCGTAAACGTGCGGAAGAGGAAGCACGACGGAAAGCAGAGGAAGCCCGGAAAAAGGTGGAAGCAGCAAAAGGTACGTCTGAAACTTCTTCCACGGAAACGAAAACGGTCAAGGCACCTGTGGAGAAACTGGAAGCCTATAAAGTAGATTCGGAAGACCGACGGTTGTCCAGCGTTTTTGAGAAAAACAAAGGTATCCTTCCGGTACCGATAACCGGCCCTTATGTAGTGGTCGGACATTACGGCCAATATCAGGTGAAAGGACTTCGTAATGTGAAACTGGACAATAAAGGAATCGATATCAAGGGAAAGGCTGGGGCCAATGCACGGGTCATTTTTGATGGTGAGGTGTCGGCTGTCTTCCAATACAACGGGCTGACCAATGTGCTGGTACGCCATGGAAGTTATATTTCGGTGTATTGCAACCTGTCGACGGTACGCGTGAAGAAAGGGAGTCTGGTACGTGCCCGTGATGTGCTGGGCGAAGTGCATACCAATGCCGAAGGAGAAACCATTCTGCACTTCCAGCTCCGAAAGGAGACGGTGAAACTGAATCCGGAACTCTGGCTACATCGCTAAAAGTATTCCTGTTTTGATTTATAAGAAAGGGCTTCAGGTGGCTGTGCTGCCTGAGGCCTTTTTTGTGGAAATACCGTGCCACAAAGTTTTCGGGACAAGTATGAATCCTTCTCTTTGGCCTGATAATTTATTTGTTTCACACTTTGGGATTTATATCCCACAGTGTGGTTTATGTATTTCACAGTGTGGTTTATGTATCCCACACTGTGGAACAGAGAAATTGTACTTACATAATAAATTATATTCGTTTTCATTGGAAGATAAATAATAAAATGAAAAATGTTTGAGGGATTTTCTTTTTTACTTCAATAAATAGTCATACATTCGTACGCTTTTCATTGCGAGTCTGAGAAAGACGGTGGAAAGAATCTGAAAATCATTAACCGCATTCATATTATGAAACTGAAGCATTATTCTGTTTTGACTTTCTGTATGTTCGGCAGTTTGCTTACTGCACCTTTTCCCATGTGGGCAGGTCCGCAAACTGAAGTGACCATTTGCAGTGCCAGCGTGTTGAATCCGACGGCTGTAGAAATTGTTTTTTCCAATCAACAGCGTATGACACTCGATTTTTATGGCGAAAATATTTTCCGCTTGTTTCAGGACAATAAGGGAGGCATTGTCCGTAATCCGGAAGCAGTACCCGAAGCCCAGATTTTAGTGAATAATCCGCGTCAGGAGGTAGGAAAACTTTCCTTGACAGACAAGGATGGAGTTATTACATTGGCTACCAGCCGGATTGAGGTAGAGATGGACAAGCGCACCATGCTGTTCAAGATTACGGATAAGGCGCGCCAGAAAGTGGTGGCAGAAGCTATTCGTCCGGCGGATTTCACAGAGAAGCAGGTCAGTCTTTTCCTGAAGGCACAGGAGGGAGAGTATTTTTACGGCGGAGGAGTTCAGAACGGCCGGTTCTCCCATAAGGGCAAGAAGATTCATATCTTGAATACGAACCAATGGACAGACGGCGGGGTGGCTTCTCCCACACCTTTTTATTGGTCGACGGAAGGTTATGGAGTGATGTGGCATACTTTCTGTCCCGGAGTATATGATTTCGGGGCAACCGATAAAGGTGTGGTGGCGTTGAGTCACGAGGGAAATTACTTGGATGTGTTTTTCATGGTGGATGAAACTCCGGTCGCTCTGCTGAATGATTTTTATCAGCTGACGGGTAATCCGGTGCTCCTGCCTAAGTTTGGATTTTATGAAGGACATTTGAATGCCTACAACCGTGACTATTGGAAAGAAGACGAAAAAGGGATTCTTTTCGAGGATGGCAAGAAATACAAGGAAAGCCAAAAAGACAATGGCGGCATCAAGGAATCGCTGAATGGCGAGAAGAATAACTATCAGTTTTCTGCACGTGCGGTCATCGACCGTTATGAGGCAGCCGATATGCCGTTGGGATGGATTTTGCCGAACGATGGCTATGGGGCCGGATACGGACAGACTTCCACACTGGACGGAAACATCCAGAACCTGAAGGAACTGGGTGATTATGCCCGTGCGAAGGGAGTGGAAATCGGTTTGTGGACCCAGTCGGATTTGCATTCCAAAGAAGGAGTGGAACCGCTGTTGCAGCGTGACATTGTCAAGGAAGTGCGTGACGCCGGCGTGCGGGTGTTGAAAACCGATGTGGCATGGGTCGGTGCCGGCTATTCGTTCGGCTTGAACGGGGTGGCCGATGTGGCCCGTATCATGCCTTATTATGGCAACAATGCACGTCCGTTCATTATCTCACTCGACGGATGGGCCGGCACACAGCGTTATGCCGGTATCTGGTCGGGCGACCAGACCGGAGGAGAGTGGGAATACATCCGTTTCCATATCCCGACTTATATCGGTTCCGGATTGTCGGGACAGCCGAACATCACTTCCGACATGGATGGTATTTTCGGCGGGAAGAACATTCCGGTCAACGTGCGTGACTTCGAGTGGAAAGCGTTTACGCCGATGCAACTGAACATGGACGGATGGGGAGCGAACCCCAAATATCCGCAGGCTTTGGGTGAACCGGCCACGTCCATTAACCGTTGGTACCTTAAACTGAAATCGGAGTTTATGCCTTATACATATAGTATTGCGCATGAGGCAGTGGATGGCAAGCCGATGATTCGGGCGATGTTCCTGGATTATCCGAATGACTATACGCTGGGAACGGCCACTCGTTATCAGTTCCTTTACGGACCTTCTATTCTGGTGGCTCCTGTGTACCAGAAGACACAGGCCGACGAGAAGGGTAACGATGTGCGCCACGGCATTTATCTGCCCGAAGGCAACTGGATTGATTATTTCACCGGTGATTTGTATGAGGGCGGACGGGTTATCAACTGTTTTGACGCACCCTTGTGGAAACTCCCGTTGTTCGTGAAGCAGGGAGCTATTCTGCCCATGACGGCCGCACACAATCAGGTCGCTCAGATGGCGAAAAACATCCGTACGTATGAACTGTATCCGGCAGGAAACACGGAATTTACGGAATACGATGACGACGGTGTCTCCGAAGCCTATCGCAACGGACAGTATGCGACGACTCTTATCCGTTCGATGCGGGAAGGGGAAGACCTGAAAGTCAGTGTGGCACCTTCGCAAGGACATTTTGAAGGGATGGTGACGGAAAAGGCCACTTATTTCCGCCTCAATGTCACGGCACAGCCGAAGAAACTGACCGCACATATCGGAGGAAAGAAAGTGAAACTGACTCCGGTGTCTTCCTTGGAGGCATTGCAGAAGGGAGAAAATGTATATTATTATGAAGCCGCTCCGGAGTTGAACCGTTTTGCCACTCCGGGCAGTGAGATGGCCCGCGTGCAGGTGGTGAAGAATCCGGTGATGCACGTCAAGCTGGCAGCAGTGGATGTGACACGGAATGAAGTGACGCTGGAAGTGAAAGGTTATGTGTTTGCTCCAGCAGAAAAACTGAGGGTCAGCCAGGGGGCATTGGCCAGTCCGGAACCGCAGGTCACGGAAGAGAATACCGGGGCTTATACGCTGACTCCTTCCTGGAAGAAGGTGGACCATGCCGATTATTATGAGATTGAGTACAACGGTATGCTGTATAGTACCATCCGGGATACCCGACTGTTGTTTGAAGACCTCCGTCCGGAAACGACCTGTGCATTTAAGGTGCGTGCGGTGAATGCTTCGGGTGTATCCGACTGGGCAACTGTCACTGCCACCACGAAGCCCGATCCGCTGGAATTTGCCATCCGGGGTATTACGGGCGAAACGACTTGTCCGAACCAGGGAGGTCAGGAAGTGAGCAAACTCTTCAATTTTGATGAAGGGGATGCATGGCATACGCAATGGAGTGCCGAGGCCGTTCCATTCGATTTGATTGTGGATTTGAACAGTGTGAACCAGCTCGACAGGTTTGAATACCTGCCTCGTCTGGATGCCGGAAACGGTACGTTGGGTAAGGGTACGGTATATTATAGTATGGACAAATCGAACTGGCACGAAGCCGGTACGTTCGACTGGAAGGGCAGTGACGTGAAGACCTTTGTCTTTACCGAACATCCGACCGCACGCTATCTCAAGCTGTCGGTAACCTCTGCCGTAGGTAAGTATGGCTCCGGTCGTGAATTGTATGTATTCAAGGTGCCGGGTTCGGAAAGCTATATTCCGGGCGACATCAATCAGGATAAACTGGTGGACGAGAATGACCTGACTTCTTATATGAATTATACAGGTCTGCGCCGGGGGGATTCCGATTTTGAGGGATATATCGGCAAGGGTGACCTGAACGGTAACGGCCTGATTGATGCGTATGACATTTCTGCCGTAGCCGTACGACTGGAGACTGGTGTCAGCAGCCGTCAGGTACCAGCAGTGACCGGAGAGATTCAGATAGTTCCTTCAAAGAAAGTGTACAATGAAGGGGAGACAGTGGAAATCCGGGTATCCGGTAAGGGACTGCGTTCTGTCAATGCCCTCAGTTTCGCACTGCCTTATGACCCGCAGCTGTGGGAGTATGTAGGGATAGAGGCCACAGGCATGAAGGAAATGCGCAACCTGACCAACGACCGCTTGCACACCAACGGGACGAAGGCCTTGTATCCTACGTTCGTAAATACGGGAGAAAAGCCTTACCTGGAAGGGGATGCAGAACTGATGACCATCAAGTTTAAGGCAAAGCGTAAACAAAAGCTGGATTTGAAGGTATTGGACGGCATGTTGGTAGACAAGTACATGAATACCGTGAAATTCTGATACCATAAAAAAAGTGATTCTTTCCATAACTGGAGAGAATCACTTTTTTATAGAGGGTATGGAACTTAAATTTTCAGTCCATCCAGAATTTGCACATAAATGGAAATTGCTTCTTCGATTTCGCTGACCAGCACATATTCGTCGGCCGTATGTGAGCGGGAGGATTTTCCCGGACCGATTTTGACGGAGGGGAAAGGCATCAGTGCCTGATCCGACAGAGTGGGAGAACCGAATGGCGTTTTTCCCAGTTCGATAGCCCGTTTCACGAAAGGATGGTCGGCCGGAATGCTGGAAGAGTTGAGGCGGAAAGAGCGGGCCTTCACTTCGCTTTGCACGTGTTTCCCTATTTCGGCAAACAGTTCTTCATTGGAATAGCATTCGTTGCTGCGGATGTCGACCACCATGCTGCATAAGTCCGGAATCACGTTGTGCTGTGTGCCGGCATTAATCTGGGTCACGCTCATCTTGACGGGTCCCAGTAAAGAAGATTCTTTTGGGAACTGGTAGGTACGGAACCATTCGATGTCCGGCAGGATTTTGTAGATGGCATTTTCTCCCTCGTTGCGGGCAGCATGTCCGGATTTTCCGCGGGCCGTCACGTCGAGTACCATCAATCCTTTTTCGGCGATGGCCGGGTGCATTTCCGTAGGTTCTCCCACCACGCCCAAGGCAATGGGAGGAAGCTGATGGAGCACGCTTTCAATTCCGTTTTTCCCGGATACCTCTTCTTCACATGATGCCAGATAAATCAGGTTATAGCTTTGTGTGGTCATGCTGAGGTAGCGATATACCTGGAAAAGAGATACCAAACTGGCTCCCGCATCGTTGCTTCCCAGTCCGTAGAGTTTTCCGTTCTCATTCTTGGGAGTGAACGGCTGTTTTCTCCATCCGCTCACCGGTTTGACGGTATCAATGTGTGAATTCAGCAGGATGGTAGGTTTCTGGATATCGAACATGGGGCTGATGCACCAGATGTTGTTGCCGGAACGTCCGGTCATGATACCGGTTTCTTCTATGTAATTTTGCAGGAAGTCGGCTGCTGCCTCTTCTTCCCGGCTGATAGAAGGAATTCCAATCAGTGAATGCAGCAGAGTCAGCGCTTCAGATGTGTAGTAACCTATATCTATCATAAATATTACCTGTTTTAGATTCCCTGCAAAGATACTCTTTTTTATGAGAAAAAATTTAGATTGGCAAGACATTCCAAATAAAATCCTATATTTGCAAAAGAAATAATAAAATAAAGAAAAATAGATGGTTAATTCATATTTGTCCCGGCTTGTGCGGCGACAAGCAGAAAAATATGGGGATAAAGTTGCCTTAAAATACCGTGATTACACCACTTCTACATGGATTCCTGTCACTTGGAACGGATTTGCGAATTTGGTTGACGAGGTAGCCAGGGCTTTAGTGGCTGCAGGAGTAGAGGTGCAAGAGAATGTAGGAGTCTTCTCACAAAATAAGCCAGAATGTTTTTATGTAGATTTCGGAGCTTTCAGAAGCCGGGTCGTGACGGTTCCTTTGTATGCCACCAGTTCGGAGGCACAGGTACATTATATCGTGGAGGATGCCGGCATCCGCTTCTTGTTTGTCGGCGAACAGTATCAGTATGATGTGGCCTATCGGGTACAGAGCCTGTGCCGTTCTTTGAAGAAAATCATTATTTTCGATCCGGAGGTGAAACGGGCCGACGGAGATTGCAATTCGATTTATTTTTCTGATTTTCTGAAACTGGCTAAAGAGGAAAAGTGGCAAGGTGAAGTGGAGGAACGTACGTCGGCTTCTTCTCCCGATGATTTGGCCAATATTTTATACACTTCCGGCACTACGGGCGACTCCAAGGGAGTGATGTTGCATCACTCCAATTATGAGGCGGCTTTCAAAGGGCATAACGCGCGTCTCACCGAGCTGGGAGAGAACGATGTGGTGATGAATTTTCTGCCGTTTACGCATATTTTTGAACGGGGATGGGCTTTCTATTGCCTGCACAGGGGTTGTATGCTGTGCATCAACCTGAAACCCCAGGATATCCAGAAAACCATCAAGGAAATCCGCCCTACCGCGATGTGCAGTGTGCCGCGTTTCTGGGAAAAGGTATATGCAGGCGTACAGGAAAAAATCAATGAGACCACCGGGTTGAAGAAAGCCCTGATGCTGGATGCACTGCGGGTGGGCAAGGAGCATAATATCACGTATCTGATGAACGGGAAAACGCCTCCGGCCGTGTTGCACATGAAATATAAATTCTATGAGCGGACTATCTACAGCCTTTTGAAGAAAACCATCGGGATTGAGAACGGTAATTTCTTCCCTACAGCCGGGGCGGCCATACCGGAAAAGGTGGAAGAGTTTGTGCATTCCGTGGGAATCAACATGATTGCCGGATATGGATTGACGGAAAGTACCGCTACGGTTTCCTGTGAATGGAAGGGAGATTTCCGGATAGGAAGCGTCGGGCGGGTATTGCCGGGCGTGGAAGTCCGTATCGGTGAAAACAACGAAATCCAACTTCATGGAGGAACCATTACAAAAGGATATTACAAGAAAGAAGCAATCACCAAGCAGGCTTTTACGGAAGACGGCTGGTTCCGGACGGGAGATGCCGGATACATGAAGGATGGGTTCCTGTATCTGACAGACCGTATCAAGGATCTCTTCAAGACTTCCAATGGAAAATACATTGCTCCACAGGCCATCGAGACGAAACTGGTGGTAGACCGTTACATTGACCAGGTGACCATTATTGCCGACCAGCGTAAGTTTGTGTCTGCCTTGATTGTACCGGAATACGCACAGGTGGAGAAATTTGCCCGGGAACATCACATCGCTTTTACCAGTCGGAAGGACTTGCTCGAAAATCCGCAGATTGTGGAACTGTTCAGGCTTCGGATAGATACCCTCCAGCAGGAATTTGCCCATTATGAGCAGGTGAAACGTTTCACGTTGCTGCCCGAACCGTTCAGTATGGAACGGGGGGAACTGACGAACACTTTGAAGCTGAAACGTGCGGTGGTGGCCCGGAACTACAAGGATGTCATCGACAAAATGTATGAAGAAAATATCGGCTAAATAGCAGACTTTTATCTACAGGCACTCTTTCAGGGGTGCCTGTTTTTTCTGTCATTAGAGAAGATAGGATGCGCCTCGGCATAGTCAAATTTAGAAAACTGCGTTTTCTATTTGCCTCTGCGCTCGGCTTTTTCTATCTTTGCAGCGAGAAAATATAAACGGACTAATTTATCGTATTTTTATGATTACCATAGAGCAACTGAAAGACATAAAGGAACGTACGGAAGCCTTACACCGTTATTTGGATATCGACGGGAAGAAGATACAGGTGGAAGAAGAACAGCTTCGTACACAGGCACCCGGTTTCTGGGATGACCAGAAGGCTGCCGAAGCGCAGATGAAGAAAGTGAAGGCTTTGCAGCAGTGGATTACCGGTTATCAGGAGGTGAAGACGCTGGCAGATGAATTGCAGCTGTCTTTCGATTTTTATAAAGATGAACTGGTGACGGAAGAAGAAGTGGATGAGGCTTATGCAAAGGCACTCTCGGCTGTGGAAGCACTGGAGCTGAAGAATATGCTTCGCTCGGAGGCCGACCAGATGGACTGCGTGCTGAAAATCAATTCAGGTGCCGGAGGTACGGAGAGTCAGGACTGGGCTTCCATGCTGATGCGTATGTATATGCGTTGGGCGGAAAGCAACGGATATAAACTGTCGGTGGCCAATCTTCAGGAAGGGGATGAAGCCGGTATCAAGACGGTGACGATGAACATTGAGGGGGCCTACGCGTATGGCTATCTGAAAGGAGAGAACGGTGTACACCGTCTGGTTCGTGTGTCGCCTTATAATGCACAAGGTAAACGAATGACTTCGTTTGCTTCCGTATTTGTGACTCCGTTGGTTGATGACTCGATTGAAGTGACGGTAGAACCGGCCCGTTTGTCATGGGATACGTTCCGAAGCGGGGGTGCCGGTGGACAGAATGTCAACAAGGTAGAATCGGGTGTCCGCTTGCGTTACCAGTACAAAGACCCTTATACTGGTGAGGAAGAAGAAATCCTGATTGAAAATACCGAAACCCGTGACCAGCCGAAGAATAAGGAAAATGCCATGCGTCAGTTGCGTTCTATCTTGTATGACAAGGAACTGAAACATCGTATGGAGGAACAGGCTAAGGTAGAAGCCGGAAAGAAGAAGATTGAATGGGGTTCTCAGATACGAAGCTACGTGTTTGATGACCGTCGTGTGAAAGACCACCGTACCAATTACCAGACTTCCGATGTGAACGGAGTGATGGATGGAAAGATTGATGGTTTCATCAAAGCTTATCTGATGGAGTTCTCAGATAGCGAAAACTGATAAACTTTGCGGAAAACGCGTTTTTTTGTTTGTCTTTTTGCGGATAAGTTGTAATTTTAGGGAGCTAAATCTAAAAATGAAAACTTATGGGACGCAACAGAACTGTGAAAAGACAAAATTTTGAGAAACGTGAAGAAGAGAAAGCCAATAGACTGTTCAAGATGATTTGTATTGTCTTGATTCTATTGGCTATTTTAATGATTGTAGGTTATGCATTGGCTTCCTGATACCAGAGTGTGATATGTCACAGGAAATAGAACGGAAATTTTTGGTGTGCGATGATTCCTATAAATCGATGGCTTATGGGAAAAAACGTATCAAGCAGGGGTATATCTGCAGTGAAAGAGGACGGACGGTGCGGGTACGTATTCAGGATGAAGAGGGGTACCTGACCATTAAAGGACCTTCGGATGCGGCAGGTATGAGTCGGTATGAGTGGGAACATGCACTCTCCTTGCAGGAGGCAGAAGAACTGATGAAACTGTGTGAGCCGGGAATGATTGACAAGACCCGTTATCTGGTGCGATGTGGCACACACGTGTTTGAGGTGGACGAGTTTTATGGCGACAATCAGGGACTGGTTGTGGCAGAAATCGAGCTGGGTAGTGAGGATGAGGCTTTTGACCGGCCTCCGTTCTTAGGGGAGGAAGTGACCGGACAAGTGAAGTATTATAATTCATTCTTGATGAAGTCTCCCTATCGGAAATGGGCTGAAAACCTTCCTGAAAACTGTCAGGGAAAGGGGTAAAAACTCTCAGTTGATAGTTTTTACCCGTTTGATTATCAGTTTTTGTGAAGAGTGATCTTTCTTTTTCTGCTAATATTGCAGTGTCAAAACGAAAAAGCAGACATTATTTCAATTAAGAAAAGAAAGACTAAAGAATTATGAAAACGGCAACTTTTGCTCAGAATCTGCTGAGCATGCAGACAGAACTACTTCATTTCGCTTATAAACTGACGGCTGACCGTGAAGAAGCGAATGACCTTCTCCAGGAGACTTCATTGAAGGCTCTGGACAATGAGGAAAAGTATGTAGCTGAAACGAACTTCAAGGGATGGATTTATACCATCATGCGTAATATATTCATTAATAATTACCGCAAAACCTTGCGCGACCAGACGTATGTGGATAATACCGACAACCAGTTTTTCTTGAATCTGGGAGTGGATATTGAAGATGATTCCATGCAGGGTTCGTATGACCTGAAAGAGATGCGCCGCATCGTAAATGCATTGCCTAAAGAATATCGTGTACCTTTTGCGATGTATGTGTCGGGATTCAAGTATCGTGAAATCGCGGATAAACTGAATCTTCCTTTGGGTACCGTGAAGAGTCGGATTTATTTCACCCGGCAGAGGTTGCAGGAAGATTTGAAAGATTTTCGTTGAGCAGTTTGATAACTCTCTATCTTTAAAAATAATATATTTAATGGACGTCGGTTGCTGTGAGAGCACCCGACGTTTTTCTTTTATTCTGACTGTGGGTTATGGAATCTTTTTCTGATAAAGGGACGATAGATAAAATGGCCGGCTAGAGAAGCCAGTAATACTCCCACACTGTTGGCGGCAAAGTCTATCCAGTCTCCGCTCCGATTGTCGGTGCAATAGGCTTGCAGGATTTCGATGCATCCGCTCATCAGGATGGGAAACAGGATACATTCGATGGCCAGCTTCCACTTTTTGATGATTGCATGATGAATCAGGTATTCTATCCATAACACGGAACTGAGTCCTCCATACATGCAGAGGTGAACAAGTTTGTCGAAATTTGTAATCTCTTCCAGTGGGGTCTGAGGAGGGGTAAAAAAGGATAGGTACCAAATCACCAACGTCGTCAGAATAGAAAATGGGTAATGTCTTAAAAATTGCATTTTGCGTAAAACTTTAAATTTTCGTGCAAAAATACGATATTTTTTATACTTTTGTTTTCTGTTTGAAGTGTAATTATAATAAAATGATTTATGCAGCACAAAAATGAACGAGCAAATTTTGGAAGTAAGTTGGGAGCGATTCTTGCTGCCGCCGGTTCTGCAGTAGGTTTGGGTAACATTTGGCGTTTTCCTTATGAGACAGGAAACCATGGCGGAGCTGCGTTTATACTGATATATTTGGGATGCGTGATTGTATTTGGACTTCCCATTATGATTGCAGAGTTTACCATCGGACGTCGTGCGAAAGCATGTACGGGAGGGGCTTATGAGACCTTGGCTCCGGGTTCGCACTGGAAATGGGTCGGATATGCCGGAGTTTTGACCGGTTTCCTGATTTTAGGTTATTATTCCGTGGTGGCCGGATGGACTCTGGAATATGTTTGGCAGGCGGCGACTTTGGGCTTGTCGGACAAGACTTCCGGAGAATACGTGACGATGTTTCAGGATTTTTCGCAACAGCCTTTCCGTCCGCTGCTTTGGTTGTTCCTGTTTATGTTTGCCACGCATTTCGTCATAGTGAAAGGAGTGAAGGAAGGGATAGAGAAATCGTCCAAAATCATGATGCCGATTTTGTTTATTCTGGTAATTCTGCTGGCTGTTTGCTCTGTGATGTTACCGGGGGCAGAGAAAGGAGTGAAGTTCCTTTTGCATCCGGACTTTAGCAAGGTGACTCCGGACGTCTTTCTAGGAGCTATGGGACAGGCCTTTTTCTCTCTCAGTTTGGGTATGGGGTGCTTGTCGACATACGCCTCTTATTTTGGAAAGGATACCCGCTTGGGACAGACGGCGTTGAGCGTGGGAATCATTGATACCTGTGTGGCAGTATTGGCTGGATTGATTATTTTTCCGGCAGCCTTCTCTGTCGGTATTCAACCGGATGCAGGCCCTTCATTGATATTCATTACGTTGCCCAACGTATTCCAGCAGGCCTTTGCCAATGTGCCGTGGCTGGCTTATGTATGTTCGATTGCCTTTTATGTGCTGTTGGCACTGGCTGCCTTGACTTCTACCATCTCCTTGCATGAGGTATCGACAGCCTTTTTGCACGAGAAGTTCCATTTCACGCGGGGACGTGCCGCTTGTATTGTGACAGCAGGCTGTTTGGTTATCGGAGTTATTTCTTCGCTGGCATTGGGCGTGTGGAGCAGCGTCAAGGTTGGCGGCTTGAACATGTTTGATGCGTTGGATTACCTGACAGCCAAGATTATGCTTCCGGTTTGCGGCATGTTTGCGGCAATCTTTGTAGGATGGGTACTGGATAAGAAAATCGTAAAAGGTGAAGTGACGAATTATGGCAGTTTGAAAGCCCCTTATTATCCTGTCTATCTGCTGGTTCTGCGGTTTGTGGCACCGGTTGGCATTCTGGCTATTTTTATGAATGAATTGGGCTTATTGAACTGGTAATGTGGAAAGATTTTTTCTATTACTCGCGGTCGGAGAGGAGGGTTATTCTGCTGTTGTTAGGCCTTTTGGTGGTTTTAGCCACCTTTTGGGCTGTATGCCGGATTACGGAGCCACCGGGACAGACCTATCAGGAGGACAGTGCGGAGATAGATTCTTTTTTGGCTTCTGTGAAGCAGCGTGAGTTAGACTATACGAAGCGGAGATATACGAAGGTGAGAGGCAAGGAACAACCGGAGGCGGTTCTTGCTGTTTTTGATCCCAATACAGCTGATTCTTTACAGCTGCGTAAGCTGGGACTGCCATCTTTTGTGGTTCGGAACATTCTTCGTTACCGGGAAAAAGGAGGGCAATTTCGTACGCCGGAAGCGTTTTCCAAAATCTATGGGCTGGAAGAAAAACAGTATCTTTTGTTGAGGCCTTATATCCGGATTCAGGAAGTGGACGACAGAAGTGGATTTCCGCAGGCTCAGGAGGAAAAGGCCTTTCCTGCGTCGGTGCAACGGATAGAAAAGTATCCTGAAGGGACGCTGGTCTCATTGAATGAGGCCGATACGGCTGAGCTGAAGCGTGTTCCGGGAATTGGAAGTGGAATTGCGAGGATGATTGTGGCTTACCGGAACCGTTTGGGAGGTTTCACGCATGTGGAGCAGCTGCAGGAGATTCCCCATGTGGATACTTGTCTGAATAAATGGTTTGTGGCGAAAGGTGTCCCGTTTCGGAAAATCAGGGTGAATAAGGATGGGTTGGATAAGTTGCGCAATCACCCTTATATGGACTTCTACAAGGCAAAAGCCATTTTGGAATACCGCCGTAAGCGAGGACATATAAAAGGTCTTTCCCGGCTCTCTCTGTTTGAAGAGTTTTCCGAAAAAGACCTTCAGCGTTTGTCACTTTATTTGTCTTTCGAGTGATTTATTTTCGCGTGTAGCCGGCTGCTTCTGCAATTTTTACCGGAATTTCCGTATTGTCGATACGGTTTTGGAACTTTTCTGCTCCCACGCCGATGGCAAATACAGGTACGTAGCCCGCAGAATGCCCTCCATTGGTCCATCCGGTCAAGGCAATTTCATCGATGATTCGTTTGGCTTCTGCGGCAATAGGCTCATCTTGTGCATATTCGCTCTTTTCCATCTTCATCTGTTGGTTCTTGAGGCTCTGTTCGTAGACGGCTTTTAAGCGCGCTTCCTGCTTTTCGGTTAATTTTACTTTGTCCCAAAAACCGAAATTGTCCTTTAAGGCTTGCTGTACAGCTTCCCAAGATACGTTATTGTCAGTCTTGGCACGGAGCTGGTTGATGATTTTGGTAAATCCGCTTTCACTTACTTTTTGGTTCTTGAGTACCTGCAGGTTCAGTTCGTACGGACCTTTCCCTAATACGAAACCTCCTGTTTCGTGGTCGGCAGTGACAACTATCAGTGTTTCGTCCGGATGTTGTGAATAAAATTCATAGGCCACTTTTATGGCGTTGTCAAAATCTATAATTTCATGGAAGACGGTTGCCGCATCGTTGCTGTGGCAGGCCCAGTCTATTTTTCCTCCTTCTACCATCAGGAAGAATCCTTTAGATAAGTCTTTAGAAAGGAAATTGATGGCTGAGCGGGTAATCTCCTGTAAGGTCAAGTCTCCTTTTCCTCGGTCAATCGCATAAGGAATAGAGCTTCGGTCCTTCTTGGAAGAAGCCTCTGACTGGAAGAGAATCATTTTATCAGCCTTCTTGCTTTTCTTGAGATAGTCTTTATATCCTCTGGCAATGGCATAGCCATATTGGGGAGCCATTGAGTAAAGGTTCTCGGCTTGAGGGTTGTGTTTGTCTTCCGGCTGTAGGAAGTCTGATCCTGCATAAAAGTCAAATCCTGTGGTGTACAAGTCTTTTCCTATGTCATAATAACTTCCTCTGCCGGCTGCATGTGCATAAAAGGCTGCGGGAGTGGCATGGTCTACACTTACGCTGGTGGCTACTCCTACCCGGCATCCGTAATCCTTGGCCCATGTAGCTACACTGTACACGGGTGTTTGTAAATCTTTCAATACTCCAATTGCCCCATTCTTAGTCTTGCTGCCGGTAGCCAAGGCGGTTCCTGCTGCGGCAGAATCTGTCACTCCGTTTGTGGCCGAAAAAGTGGTGGCTATAGTAGTGTAAGGGAACTGGGTGAATTGCAAAGGAGTAATTCCGATTTTCCCTTCTAATTCGCCAAGATACAGTTCGGTACCTTGTACTTGATTGACTCCCATTCCATCCCCGATGAAGTAGAATACATATTTGGCCTGTTGTGCATTGATTTGACAGAAGGCCAACAGGATGAACATAACGACGATTGATAATTTCTTCATAAAGTTCTGTGTTGGATGATTGTTTTTGCGAAAATACGGAAAATTGTGGTTTCACCATCTTTTTGGATAAAAAAGATGATGAAAATGGGTAGACGTTTTAAAGTCTTTTCATTGTATCTATTGAACTATATTACATTTTTATTATGGAAAAAGAAAAATTTGTAGGGGCATGCCTGGTGCTGTCCATGTTGGCTTCTTGTCAGCAAAAAGAGTCTTTGCAACATCTGAGTGAAGAACCGGTTCTTCATTTGAAGGCTTCTGTCTATGCGCCTGAGAAAGCATCTAGGACTATTACAGACGAATCGGGAGGTACTGTTTTTTCGGAAAAGGATGAACTGGGATTTTTTATGCCGGAAGAGAATGAGCCTGTAAAATGGACATTGACAGGAAGTCAATGGGAAGCAGAGTCGACTTTGGTATGGAAAGACAAGGTGAGCAGTTTTTCGTTCTGTGCATATTATCCCTATTCGGAGGAAGCGACAACGCGAACCAGTGTGCCTATGCCTGATTTGAGTCAGCAGTCTGGAACGCTTTCCGGAATAGGGGATTTTGATTTTCTGGTAGCCCGCTGTCAGAAAAGTTATGGGGAGACAGAGAATGGAACGGTTTCTTTTACCGGGCCAGCTTCCTTCCAGCATGTATACAGCCTCATTTCTATAAAAATTAAAAATGCCCTGCCCGCAGGGGAAGTCTTGTTGAAACGGGTCAGTTTTCAAGGTGATAATTTGTTTGGATGCAGTACTTATCATTTTGGAGAGTTGGAAGAAGAGGATGGCGTTTCTTATGTGGATGCCTCCAAGGCAGATGTACTGACTTTCAATTTTGAAGAACCTGTATCTGTGACGGAAGCATCCGGATATACGTTGTATTTTTTATGCAATCCGTCAGATTTGGTTGAAGATACTGAATTTTCTATTCTTTATCAGCGTGACGGCCTTTCATATACGGCGTCTACCAATAAATTGGGAAAGCAATTTTCTGCGGGCAAGTTTTACCAGTTTACACTTAAACTGACCAAGGAAGAGTTGGTGTTGGAAGGCGGTGAAGTGGTTGACTGGATTTCGGAAGAGCTTCCCGAAATTACTATGGATGAGAACCAGGAATAGACTGTTACCGGAAGGTTTTGAAAGTAAGATTCTTTTTGTGAAATCACCTTCATTGCAGATTTTTGTGATGAAGGTGATTATACATAAGGTCTGAACTGTATGTTATCTGTGTCCAGAATTGCCTTAATTCTCAGAAAAAACATGTAACTTTGCACTTTCAAATAAAAGCATAATCAATTCTTAGTTCATTATAAACAATGAAAGCACTGAAGGAACGCATCATTCGCGATGGAAAATGCTTTGAAGGAGGGATTCTCAAAGTGGATAATTTTATCAATCATCAGATGGACCCGATTCTGATGAAGTCGATGGCAGTAGAGTTCGTACGGAGATTTGCCAGTACAAAAATCAACAAAGTGATGACCATTGAGGCCAGCGGAATTGCTCCTGCCATCATGGTGGGCTACTTACTGGAACTTCCGGTGGTTTTTGCCAAAAAGAAAAAACCGAGTACAATGGAGAACATGCTGACTACCACGGTGTATTCTTTTACGAAAGACCGTACGTATGATGTGTGTGTAAGCAAAGACTATTTGTGTCCGGGTGACAAAGTGCTGTTCATTGATGATTTCCTGGCAAATGGGAATGCGGCAAAAGGAATCATCGACTTGGTACAGAAGGCTGGAGCCGAATTGGTAGGTATGGGATTTTTGATAGAGAAGTCATTTCAGCATGGGGGAGATTATCTTCGCGCACAAGGCATTCATGTAGAATCGCTGGCAATCATAGAAAGTTTGGATAATTGTCAAATTAAAATAAAAGAGTAAATCTTTGATGGAAAAAGAACAACAAACAGCCCAGAGTGCCGGGCTTATCTACGGTTTGAACGACCGTCCTCCTTTGAAAGATACTATTTTTGCGGCTTTACAGCATCTGCTGGCCATATTTGTAGCCATCATTACTCCTCCGCTGATTATTGCCGGAGCGTTGAAGCTGGATTTGGAAACGACAGGTTTTTTGGTTTCCATGGCGCTTTTTGCTTCCGGAATTTCTACCTTTATCCAATGCCGTCGTGTGGGGCCAATTGGCTGTGGACTGTTGTGTATCCAGGGAACGAGTTTCTCTTTTATCGGACCGATTATATCAGCGGGACTGACGGGAGGATTGAGTAGCATATTTGGCGCATGTATCGTGGCTTCATCGGTAGAAATGCTGATAAGCCGGGTGTTGAAGTATACGCGGCGCATCATTACTCCTTTGGTATCCGGTATTGTGGTCACTTTAATCGGTATGAGTTTGATTAAGGTCGGTATTTCCGCCTGTGGAGGAGGAGCCGCCGCACAGGCAGACGGTTCGTTTGGAGCTTTTCAGCATATCGGACTGGCCGCATTGGTACTGGTACTGATTATTTTCTTTAACCGTAGTTCCAACCGCTATCTGCGGATGAGTTCGATTGTGATAGGCTTGGTCGTAGGATATGTCTTGGCCTGGGCTTTGGGGATGGTCGACTTCTCAGCTGTACAGAGCTATGGCGGATTCAATATTCCGATACCTTTCCGTTATGGGGTGTCGTTTGATATTTCTGCCATTATCGGATTGGCATTGGTTTACCTGATTACTGCCATTGAAGCATACGGAGACATTACTGCCAACTCTTTGATCTCGGGTGAGCCGGTGGAAGGAGAAACTTTTGTCAAGCGGGCTTCCGGAGGTATTCTGGCAGATGGATTTAATTCTATGTTGGCCGGTTTCTTCAATTCTTTCCCTAATTCCATTTTTGCTCAGAACAATGGTATGATTCAGCTGACAGGAGTAGCCAGCCGTTATGTGGGTTACTTTATTGCCGGTTTCCTGATATTATTGGGGCTTTTTCCGGCTGTGGGGTTGGTGTTCTCGTTGATGCCGGAGCCTGTATTGGGAGGAGCCACACTGTTGATGTTCGGTACGGTGGCTGCGGCTGGTATCCGTATCATTTCTTCACAAAAGATTGACCGTAAAGCCACGTTGGTGATGGCTTTGAGCTTTTCTTTTGGCTTGAGCGTGGAGCTTGTGCCAGATATCTTATGTCAGCTTCCGGAAACGGTGCGAAACATTTTCTCTTCCGGAATTACCACTGGGGGATTGACTGCCATTCTGGCCAACCTGTTGATTCAGATAAAGGAATAATTCTCTTCAGGCATAAAAAAAGCCCCGTTTCCCATGCAGGAGCGGGGCTTCCTTTTTTAGGAGCTCTTTATTTATTTGACTTCAATAACCTTACGAGCCTGAACTTTTTCTTCATTTGTCTTTTTCGGCAAATCGATGGTCAATACACCGTCATTGACAGCAGCATTGATTTTCTCTTTCTCCACGTCATCAGGGATAATCATGGATTGTTCGAATTTGCTGTAAGAGAATTCGCGGCGCAAGTACTTCTTGTCGTTCTCCTCCTTGTTTTCGCTCTTCTTTTCCATTGAAATGGTAAGCGTATTGTCATCAGCCAGTTGAACGTGAAAGTCATCCTTCGTCATGCCGGGAGCTGCCAATTCCACTTTATACTCTTTTTCGCTTTCAATTACATTGATTGCAGGAGCTGTAGAGTTAGCCTTTACCATCCAATCGTTATCAAAGAAATCATTAAAGATACTTGGTAACCAGTTCTGATTGTAATTTTTTCTAGTCGGCATCATAATTGTAATCTCCTATATTTAAGTTGTTTTTATTATCAATTTTCTTGTTGGAGGGCTTCTGCTTTCGCTTCCGCGCTCCGCTTAAGAGATTGCAAAACCTGTGCCCATTTTGCTTGGGTATGTCACGAAGCACATTTATTTTAAACCTCGTTTAATTATCCTCCTTGTTTTTAAACTTAAGCAAACCTTGATGGCTCCGATATCTTTTTATTATTGTCAGATTGACAGAAAAAGAGCTGTCAAGCTTTCCTCTTCTTGCCGGAAAGGGAACAGATTGACAGAAAAAAGGCCGTCACGAATCCGTAGCGGCCCTTCCTATGATAGAATATAGATTATTATCGTGCCACAAACAATGACTGGCTGTTAGCCTGACGTGCCGAAATCATTCCCTGTAAGTCTGGAGAAACGGTCATTGGTGTTCCGTCCTCTTGTTTGAAAGTGATGGTTCCGTCTTCGTTCATGGTAATGAGTTCGAAGGTCTGGCCTTCGGCAGAGGCATTCCATGTGTTCTTTTCCTTGTTATAAACCAGGTTCAGTGGTTTGTCCTCTTCTCCCTTTTTAGTGATAGTGTATCCGTCTTCATTTGTGCGTACGAGGTATTCTCCGTTTTCACCTTTCACTGTTTTTACGGTTCCCACATTTTCTGCCAAAGGATTTGAGCCTGACCAGAATTCAATGGAGTTCAATACGAGAATGTCGGCCAGATAGGCAACTTCATAGACCGGTACGATGTGGAATGCCAAAAATACGATTTCATTGACGAACTTGTTGCCGATGTTATTGTTCCAGTCTTTTAAATTGCTCCATAATCCAAAGGAGCCTATACATGAAGAGCATATAATGCTGCTGCCCAGAATCAGGCATGCTGCGTAAAGTTTTAATTTTCTCATATCAGCTTTAGTTTTGGGTTAATATATAATGAGTATTGTCTTTTGCCCTTACAAATTACTACAAAGTTAGAAGTTATTTTTGATTATGAAAGAAAAATGTAAAAAAATCGTATCTTTGCGTCGTTTTTTGTAAGAAATTAATGGTTAAATAAGACAATAGCATGAAAGAAAAGATTCAGAAGAGATTGAGTGATTCGAAGGCGGCACGCTGGACAGCGTTGTTTATCGTATCGTTTACAATGATGTGTGGATATTTCCTGACCGATGTGATGTCACCTTTGGAAAATTTGTTGACGACGAAAGGGAAGGTGGTCTATTTTACGGATGACACTTCTATGCCGGCGGATATGCTGGTAGCCAAGGTGCGGTTGTTTTCCGCTGCCAACATGCTTTCTGAACCCGACTTGACGGTAGAAAAACTGGGAGCAGGGGTGAAGATGCAGTATCGTGAGATGGTAAACGGGCAACAGGTTACGGTGGAAAAGACCATCAGTTCAGTGGCTCGTGGAGAAGGTTGGTCAAGTACGGAGTATGGCTTTTTCTCCGGTGCTTATGGCTTGATTAATGTTTTCTTGCTGATGCTCTTCTTCGGAGGCGTGATTCTGGATAAGATGGGAATCCGTTTCACCGGTACCATGTCTTCTGGATTGATGCTTGTCGGAGCCTTGATTAAGTGGTATGCCCTTTCTTCTGATTTTGGCGATGCGCAGCTGTTCGGCATGAATATGCAGGTGGCGCTGGCCTCTATCGGCTTTGCCATCTTTGGTATGGGTGCCGAGATTACCGGTATTACGGTGTCAAAAGTCATCGTCAAATGGTTTGCCGGTAAGGAACTGGCGTTGGCCATGGGACTTCAGGTAGCAATGGCCCGTATCGGTACGGCCCTCGCGTTGGGGGTCAGTCTGCCGGTGGCCCGTATGATGGGTAACGTGTCCTATCCTGTATTGTTCGGTGCCATTGCTTTGTGTGCAGGATTTGCTTCCTATCTGGTATATTGTATGATGGACCGCAAGGAAGATGCGTCTGCCGAGGCTGTACGCAAGGAGAGCGGTCAAAAGGAGGAAGAAGGATTCAAGATGTCCGATTTGAAGCAGATTTTCTGCAGCAGAGGATTCTGGCTGATCAACCTGCTTTGTCTGATGTTCTATGCGGGCGTGTTCCCTTTCCTGAAATTTGCCACAAAGTTGATGATTTATAAATACGACGTGCCCGAATTGTTTGCAGGGTGGATTCCGGCCCTCTTGCCGTTTGGTACCATCCTGCTTACCCCGGTGTTCGGTATCTTGTACGACCGTATCGGCCGTGGAGCTACCCTGATGATTATCGGTTCTTTCATGCTGACTGCTGTACATGTGCTTTTTGCGCTCCCCATTATGAATTACTGGTGGTTTGCCGTAGTGGTGATGATTGTGTTGGGAATTGCTTTCTCATTGGTGCCGAGTGCCATGTGGCCTTCCGTACCTAAGATTATCCCGATGAAACAGCTGGGCTCTGCGTATGCCATTATCTTCTATATCCAGAACATCGGCCTCACCATGGTGCCTTGGCTGATTGGTTGGGTGATTGAACATTTTGCTACGCTGCGTAATGAAGCCGGTGTCATTACGGGTTACGATTATACGGCACCGATGGTGATTTTTGCAGTCTTTGGCGTATGTGCCATTGTGATAGCCATGCTGCTGCGTGCGGAAGACGCCAAGAAACATTATGGACTGGAAGAAGCCAACATGAAGAAATAATTGTTTTTTGAAATAGAAAAGGAGTTAGGGCCTTGTCTCCGCACTGGCTTTAACTCCTTTTTTGTTTTTCAGGCAAATGGTTGGGTATGAAACTTTTACTTTTGTTTTCTTTAAATCTTTTGTGAGTCTATAAGCCTGTGCTTATTTGTCTTGTGGATTTTTTCCCGTATCTTTGGTACCAGTTTAATACAAGGCCGATGTTGCCTTGCAAAGTTCAACTATGAATCATACAAGAAAGAAATCACCAATCAGATGGGTTCCTACGGCATATTTTGCCATGGGCCTTCCTTTTGTCGTGTTGAATATGGTCACCGTGTTGATGTTCAAGGGGCTGGAAGTGGATGATAAACTGATTACCTTTTGGACCTCGTTAATCCTCCTTCCCTGGACATTGAAGCCTTTATGGAGTCCTTTTCTGGAATTGTTTCGGACCAAGAAATTCTTTGTCATTGCGACCCAGCTGGTTACGGGAGTCACCTTCGGTCTGGTAGCCTTTTCGCTGAACCTTCCCCATTTCTTCAGCATATCCATTGCCTTGCTGGCCATTGTCGCCTTCAGCGGGGCCACTCACGACATTGCCTGCGATGGAGTGTATATGAGTGAGCTTTCCAATGAAGAACAGGCCAAGTTTATCGGATGGCAAGGTGCGTTCTATAATATTGCCAAGATTCTGGCAACGGGAGGACTGGTGTATCTGGCGGGTTATCTCATTGAAATGAATGCCGAGGCCGGCATGCTGGGGGCTACCAAGCGGGCTTGGATGATTATTCTGCTCATCCTCTCTGCCACGATGCTGCTTTTGGGACTTTATCATTACTTTGCCTTGCCTTCCACGCAGGCAAAGAGAAAAAAGGAGGAAGCCATGACCAGTCGGGAGGTGTTGAAAGAACTGGGAGAGGTGTTGCTTGATTTTTTCCGGAAGACTCACATTGTATATTATATCTGCTTCATCATTCTGTACCGTTTTGCCGAAGGATTTGTGATGAAAATTGTGCCTTTGTTCCTGAAAGCCGGCCGTGAGGTAGGAGGATTGGGACTGAATGAAAAGGAAATCGGACTTTATTACGGAACGTATGGAGCGGCGGCTTTTGTGCTGGGGTCTTTACTGGCCGGATACTACATCGCCCGGCGCGGACTGAAGAACACACTGTTCACTTTGTGTTGCATCTTTAACTTCCCGTTTGTGGTGTATGCCTTGTTTGCGTATCTGCAACCAGAAAGCGGCTGGATTATTTGTAGCGGCATCGTCTTTGAATATTTCGGATACGGTTTCGGCTTCGTCGGCCTTTCCTTGTTCATGATGCAGCAGGTGGCTCCCGGCAAGCACCAGATGGCGCATTATGCCTTTGCTTCGGGTATCATGAACCTGGGAGTGATGATTCCCGGCATGCTGAGTGGCTGGGTGTGCGAAAGTCTTGGAGAATGGTTTGACAGACCGGGAGGCTATGAACCCTTCTTTATCTTTGTGCTGATAGCCACGATTCCGGCTTTTCTGATTACGTATTTCATCCCGTTTAAGTATGATAATGAAGGAAAACTTATAGAGGGTGAACGAGAATATGTCTAATCTAAATAAAACGAACTGAATATGAATGACAAATTTGTAATGCCGTGGGAAGAACGCCCGGCAGATTGTAAGGAGGTGATGTGGCGGTATTCCAAGAATCCCGTTATCGGGCGGTACCAGATACCTACGTCGAACAGTATTTTCAATAGTGCGGTGGTACCTTTCAAGGATGGGTTTGCCGGCGTGTTCCGTTGCGATAACCGGGCCGTGCAGATGAATATCTTTGCAGGTTTCAGCAAGGACGGTATCCACTGGGAAATCAATCACGAACCGATTAAGTTCCAACCCGGGAACACCGATATGATTGAGTCGGAATACAAATACGACCCCCGTGTCACTTGGATTGAAGACCGTTATTGGATTACATGGTGCAACGGTTATCACGGCCCTACCATCGGCATCGGCTATACCTTCGATTTCAAGGAATTTTATCAGTGTGAAAATGCTTTCCTGCCTTTCAACCGAAACGGAGTGCTTTTCCCGCAGAAAATCAACGGTAAATATGCCATGCTGAGCCGTCCGAGCGACAACGGGCATACTCCTTTCGGGGATATCTATATCAGTTACAGTCCCGATATGAAATACTGGGGAGAGCACCGCTGTGTGATGAAAGTGACACCCTTCCCGGAAAGCGCCTGGCAGTGTACGAAGATTGGAGCCGGTTCCGTGCCTTTCCTGACAGAAGAGGGCTGGCTGATGTTCTATCATGGTGTCATCACCACCTGCAACGGTTTCCGCTACTCTATGGGGGCTGCTATTCTGGATAAGGACCATCCGGAAAAGGTGCTTTATCGTACCCGCGATTATCTGTTGGCTCCTGCGGCACCTTATGAACTGCAGGGCGACGTGCCCAATGTGGTGTTCCCGTGTGCTGCACTTCAGGACGGGGAAAGAGTGGCAGTGTATTATGGTGCGGCCGATACCGTGGTCGGAATGGCTTTCGGCTACATTTCCGAAATCATTGATTTCGTGAAACGTACTTCCATTTTATAAGAATGAATATTTTATAGGACCGTTCCCATGGTTGAGGCCGTGGGAGGGGTCCTTTTTATTTTAAGCCTATGAAAAAACTAATTGCATGTCTGAATTTTTTGTTCGTTGGGGTGTGCCTGCATGCCCAAGAACCAGTAGATTATGTCGACCCGTTTATCGGGACCACCAATTTCGGTACGTGTAATCCGGGAGCTGTGTGTCCGAACGGCTTGATGTCGGTTGTTCCATTCAATGTGATGGGTTCGGCAGACAACAAGTATGACAAGGATGCCCGTTGGTGGTCTACACCTTACGACTATACGAACAGCTATTTTACGGGACTGTCTCATGTCAACCTGAGTGGGGTGGGATGTCCTGAACTGGGGTCTTTGCTGTTGATGCCTACCACCGGGGAACTGGATGTGGATTATCATCACTATGGCAGCAAGTATGAGAAGGAAACCGCCTCACCGGGATACTACAGCCTGCAACTGACGAAATACAACGTGAAAGTGGAAGCTACTTCTACCCTACGGACAGGATTGACCCGTTTCACTTTCCCGAGAGGAAAGAGCCACATCCTGATGAACCTGGGAGAGGGACTGACCAATGAGTCGGGGGCCTATCTGCGCCGGGTGAACGACCGGGAGATAGAAGGCATGAAACTGTTGGGCACGTTCTGTTATAATCCGCAGGCGGTATTCCCCATCTATTTCGTGATGCGGATTAACAAGGTTCCGCAACAGACGGGGTATTGGAAATTCCAGCGCAAGATGAATGGCATAGAGGCCGAATGGGATAAAGACAACGGGAAATACAAGTTGTACACGCAGTACGACCGCGATTTGGCAGGAGACGATATCGGTGCCTGGTTCACCTTCGATACGGAAGAAAATGAACAGATAGAAGTGGCCGTGGGTGTTTCTTTTGTCAGCATGGAGAATGCCCGCCAGAACCTGGAGGCCGAGCAGCATGGAGCCGGTTTCGATGAAATTCATGCCAGTGCCCGCAGTAAGTGGAACGATGACCTGAGCCGCATCACCGTGGAAGGGGGGACGAAGGCACAGAAAACCGTGTTCTACACGGCCTTGTATCACACCTTGATTCATCCGAACATCTTGCAGGATGTGAACGGAGAATATCCGGCGATGGAAACGGGAGAAACCAAGACCACGAAAACCAACCGCTATACGGTGTATTCCTTGTGGGACACGTACCGCAACCTGCATCAGCTGATGACACTGGTGTATCCGGAGCGTCAGATTGATATGGTGCGTACCATGATTGACATGTACAAAGAACATGGCTGGTTGCCCAAGTGGGAACTCTACGGACGGGAAACCCTCACCATGGAAGGTGACCCCAGTCTGCCGGTCATTGTGGACACATGGATGAAAGGTCTGCGTGATTTCGACATGGAAACTGCTTACGAAGCCATGCGGAAGTCGGCCACCCTGCCCGGAAAAGACAACCTGATGCGCCCGGACAACGACGATTATATGAACAAGGGTTATGTGCCTTTGATGGAGCAGTTCGACAATTCCGTGTCGCATGCGCTGGAATATTACATTGCCGACTATGCCCTGTATACACTGGCCAAGAGTCTGGGAAAGAAAGCCGATGCCGACTTGTTCTACAAGCGCTCCATGGGCTATAAGCATTACTATTGCAAGGAGTTCGGTACCCTTCGCCCCATCTTGCCCGATGGAACGTTCTATTCTCCGTTCGACCCGCTGCAAGGACAGAACTTTGAACCTAGCCCGGGCTTCCATGAAGGGAATTCCTGGAACTACACCTTCTATGTGCCTCACGATGTAAAAGGGCTGGCTCGTCTGATGGGCGGACAGAAAAAGTTTGTCGACAAGCTGCAGATGGTGTTCGACAAAGGCTATTACGACCCGGCCAATGAACCGGACATTGCTTATCCTTACCTGTTCAGCTACTTCAAGGGCGAAGAATGGCGTACCCAGAAAACGGTGCGTGAACTGTTGGCCAAGTATTTCACTCCCAAGCCCGACGGTATTCCCGGAAACGACGATGCCGGTACCATGTCGGCCTGGGCCGTATTCAGTATGATGGGCCTTTATCCCGACTGTCCGGGCGTACCGGAATACACGCTGACCGACCCGACTTTCGACCGGATTACCATCCGTCTGAACCCGGAATTCTACGGGAAAGACCAACTGGTCATTGAAAAGAAAGGCAACGGTCCGTCAGAAGGATATATCCAGAAGATTGAACTCGGTGGGAAGAAGACTGGCTACCGTATTCACCACAGCGACTTGGTAAAAGCCGGTACCCTGACTTTCTATAAATAAGAAATGGAATCAGTTTCTTTTTAGTCGCTTCCTCTTTACGGTATGACGCACCACTCCGATGCTGATTTCGTATAGGAGGACGATGGGGAAGGTGACAATCAGCATGGTAAACACGTCTGAGGTAGGAGTGATGATGGCTGCAATCATCATTGCGAGGACCCAGGCGTGTTTTCTGTATTTAGCCATAAAGTCGGCCGACAGAATACCGAATTTTGCCAGCAGCCAGGTCAGTACCGGTATTTCAAATGTGATGCCCATCATCAGGCTCAGCATGTTCAGCGTGTCGATATAAGAGCTGAGCACGATGGTGTTCTCCACTTCCGGACTCACCTGGTAGGTGGACAGGAAACGGAAGGTAAAAGGAAAAATCAGGAAATAGCTGAACAATACCCCTGTGAGGAACAGCAGGTAACTCCAGAATATCAGGCGACGGGAATATTTCTTCTCGTTCTGGTAGAGGGCAGGGGATACGAAATGAAAAAGCTGGTAAAGAATGTAAGGAGAGGCCAGCAGGATGCCCGCATAAAACGAAACACTCATGTGCATGAGAAACTGCCCGGAGAGCTGGGTGTTGATGAGTTTGACCGGAAGTGTCTGCGCTTCCAGACCGGAAATATGAAGCACCTGTCCCAGCCAGGCGAAGAAACGGTAGGTACAGAAATCCCCCTCCTTGGGTGCCAGAATCACGCCAAAAAGTTCGTCCTTGAAGCAGAAAGCCAGCAACATGAGTACCACTACCGCGCAGGCGATATGGATAATCGTTTGGCGGAGTGCGTCCAGGTGGTCCCAAAAGGTGAGTTCCGTTGGTTCGTTCGGCTTCACGGCAATTATTTTTCTTTATGGTCAGTAGAAGAAACTTCCTCTTTTTTGTTGTCTGTTTCTTTCAGGTTTTCTTCCACTTCGTTCATACCCTCTTTGAAGCTTTTTACTCCTTTTCCGAGACCTTTCATCAGTTCCGGAATCTTCTTTCCACCGAACAGTATCAGGATAATCAGGATGATAAATAAGAATTCCTGGGTACCGATACCCATAAACAATAAGGTCGTATTCATGTAGTTCTGTAAAATAATGGTTTGTCTGTTATTGATTTCTACGCAAAAATATGGATTGTTTTTTATTTGCGCAAATGTAACTCTTTGGCATTTCTGTTTTTAAGGAAAAAAGAGTTGTCCGGAAGGTATTCTTCCGATTCCCCTTGTCATAAGTTTTCTTTGTCCTTTTATTTTCTCTGTACCGCATGGCGGGATTTGTATTTCACAGTGTGAAATATGTATCCCACACTGTGGTTTTTGTAGCCCACAGTGTGAAACAGAGAATTCTCTTAGATGTTGATAAGAATTGATAAGAATAATAAGGAAAAGAGAATTGGTGTAAAAAAGTTTTGAAAGCGGTTGTAGCCTGCTTTTTATTTGAACTGTAGTCGGATTGTTTGGGTGACTTCTTTTCTTTTGTCCATCTCTTCAGCCTTAATTCGGACAATGGCCGTACCTTTCTTGCCGTTCGAGCGTATGACAGCCAGTGCTCGGCCTTTCCATAAATGATGTGTAGGGTCGAAATAAGGGTCTTCATCCTTGATGTCTGCATTGCCTAAAGCCTGTAGACTTCCCGCTCCTTGTACAGAAACAGACAGCAGGTTATCGGCTATGGGAACTACATGGCCGGCTTCATCTATTGCTTCTATTGTTAAGAAGGAAAGGTCTTTTCCGTCGGCATGCAGTACCTCTCTGTCAGCTGTCAGACGGAGAGAGACTGGAGCATCTGCAGTGGATAAGGTGGTGGCTTCCATTACTTTCCCGTCGCGTAGACCTTCTGCTTTCAGTACTCCCGCTTTATAAGGCAGTGAGAAGATTGCCTTCATTTCGTTGACAGACTTTTCTGCTATCAGTTGGTTGTCCAGATAAAGCCGGACTATAGGATAATGGGAATATACTTCTACTTCAATGAGTTTCCCTTCGTGGCCAGGCCAGTTCCAACATTCGAACGTAGGCCAGGTAGACCAGGAAGTGGTCTGTATCTTGCCTTTGTATCCGTCAGGCTCTCTTACGGCAATGTACAAATGCTCCTCTCCGTTTTTATTCCAGAGCATTGAACGGTAATGGCTGATAGGTTTGCGTAATCCGGTCAGGTCAATGTCACCACAATAAGCGGCATGACACGGATAAAGTGGACGGTGATAATGTTCGCCGGGGACATCCCCTTCATAATACCAACGTCCGATACCAGATTCGCCGATATAATCCGTGGCCGTCCACACAAAATCACCGATGATGTATGGATGGTCTTTCACGGTGCTGAAATTCTTCCATGCGTCATTCGGATATGATTCCGTCTGCATCATCACCCGGGAAGGTACGCGCAGGTGGTCACTTTCTGCTTTATGAATCATGTAGTTGTATCCTACAATGTCGTGTGCCTCTGCCAGTGGGTCGTAGATTTCCCAGTCGCTGTCCCAAGCTGCAAGTGCGGAAGTGACCGGACGAGTGGGATCCAGTTCTCGGCAAAGCGTGGCAAGTTTGCGGGCTGTGGTTACAATCTCTATCTTTTTGCGTTCGATGACTTCATTTCCGATACTCCAGCAAAAGATACTGGGATGATTGCGGTCGCGAAGGAGCATTGCCTCTATGTCGCGTTCCCACCATTTATCGAATAATGTATGGTAGTCATAGGTGTTTTTGGCTTCACGCCAGCCATCAAATGCTTCATCAATGACCAGCAATCCCACTTGGTCACAAGCATGGAGGAAGGCCTCCGAAGGTACATTGTGGGAGGTTCGTACGGCATTGAATCCTGCCTGTTTCATCAGTTCTGCTTTTCGGAATTCTGCACGGTCGTATGCGGCTGTTCCCAGTATGCCATTGTCGTGATGCAGGCATCCGCCGTTCAGCAAGATGGATTTTCCATTTAGAAGGAGGCCTTTTTCAGCTGAATAAGTTATAGTGCGGAAGCCAAAAGTTTCGTCTGCACGGTCCAGGGTATTCTCTTGTTCGGTTACCTTGACTTGTACGGTATACAGGTTGGGGGATTCGGGACTCCAGGCTTTAGCGTCTGGAATCTGAAAGCGTTGTTCGGCTGTGATGTGTGCTTGGGGTTGCAGGTTATAGGCGCTTTTTTTGACTTGCCCGGCAATTTCCATAGTAACCTCGACTGTTTTGCTTTCTGCACTTTCATTTACGACCTCTGTCCTTACAACAGCTGTCTGTAGGTCGGGTGTCTGAATCTGGATTCCCCAGTTGGCTACATGGACTGGATTCTTTTCTATCCACCAGACATTCCGATAAATGCCCGACCCGGTATACCATCGGCAGTTTTTCTGCATTGAATTGTCTACACGTACCGCGAGGGTATTTTCTCCAATTTTTACATAAGGGGTGATATCGACAAAAAAGGAGGAATAGCCATAAGGATGTCCGCCTGCACGCTGTCCGTTGACGTATACATCCGAATTCATGTATACTCCTTCAAAATAGAGTTGCAGTTTCTTTCCATTGGCTTCTTTAGATATATTGAACGTCTTTCGGTACCAGCCGATTCCGGTGGGGAGATAGCCGCCGTCGTTTCCTGCCGGAGCTTCTTTGTCGAATTTTTGTTCGATGCTCCAGTCGTGTGGCAGTACCAGCTTCTTCCACGAAGAATCATCGAAGGTTTCATTTTTTGCGATTAGGGTATCGCCTAACCAAAATTTCCATCCATCATTGAATAATTGTTTTCCGGATGATGCTGAAACCGACAGCACGATTATCCACATCATTCCTAAAATAAGCAGTTGTTTTCTCATAATATTTAGTGTTGTTCTTTATATATGTTTACAAAGATAAATAAACAGTTGGGAAATCAGGCGATTTCTAATCAGTTTGCAGGGAAAATCACGCGTGAAGTAGAAGAATATGATATAAGCTGGTCTGTCAACTGAAATGTCAGGAAGATGTCAGTCAGTTTTTTCGGTTGGATGAGTGAAGAAAAGTAGATTTGTGACTAAAATCAAGAGAATATGGAGGCAAAGGTGCATTATGCAGGAATGCGGCGGTTTTTAGTTTTATTTATATTGGCTCTCGTGGCAGGTTCCCTTTTTGTCACGCAGAAGAAGGAGAAAGACGATACTCCGTTGCCCGAAAAGCTGGAGAAGGTGATGCGTACCACGCGGATGAATACCTATCGGGACCCTTTTTACGGTTATGTGATACATTATCCGTCCTTTTTCGAGCAAGTCTCCAATCCGCAGGTGAAAGAGAAAGGCTACTGCCAGTTTCGTTTCTGGAATGTGGAGCAGATTATACAGACTGCGTTTGTGCTTCCCAACCTGGACAGCCTGACGGTGGCGCAGGGAATGGCTTGTTTTGCCCGGGAATTGCATGCCACTTATCAACGTGAGGAAGACGATGGGTTTATTCTTTCCGGCCCGCTTCATTTGGAAAACCGGGAAGTGGCAGGTCATCACTTTTATGCCAAGTACGTGAAGTGTCAGAAACTCTGGTTTGTGCAGATTCTCACTTATCCGGAGAATTGTGCGCAGGCGGTGACACGGCTCATCCGGGAGATTGACCGTTGGAAGGTATGGGAGAAAAAAGAAGAGAAAAAATTGCCTGAATCGTTTGACTGTCAGTCTCAGACTCCTTCATCTTATACAGGTCCTTGTTTCCCTTGGATATTGATTACCAACTGAAATTGGAGGGGAATTTAGTAATAAAACAATCGAATCCTTGGTCAAAAGGTTATAAGGTATCAATATATTCGGTTGGTGTCATGCCGTATTGCTTGTAGAATGCACGATAGAACGTAGACCGGCTGTTAAAACCAGCCTCTTCGGCTATCGCTTCAATTGAAAAATTACGTTTTTCTTTTATCAGTTTCACAGAATATTCCACCCGTAAACGATTCAGATAACTGTTAAGATTGGGAACTCCGGCATAACGCTTAAGTAAACAGCTTAAATCATTCTTGTGAATGCCGGTCGTACGCAACAGTTCGTCACGTCCGAAACGGGGTTGCAAGAAGAGTTGTTGCTCCATTATCAGTTGTTCCATACGTAAGAATGTCTCATAAGACTGATTTGAAGTCCCACCCGTCTTTTCTTCCTGTCCGGCTTTCTTTTCCATTGGAGGAACATCCTTCTGCATGTCATTACAAGTGAGGCATCGACGAAATTCTTCACGTTGCGCTAATAATTCTTCTATTTGGCGCGCGGCTATCCGGTTACGTCGTTTCATACGGCGAAGATTCAGGTAAACCATAATCACCAAAGTTGCAAGCAATACCAATACCACAACGCTTCCAATCAACATAAGGGAACTGCGTTCCGACTTGGCCTGCTCTTCCTGCAGCTGCTTTTCCTTTTCATTTACCTTGAAAATGGTGGCAAATTCCTGTGCGCGACTGTTGAGCTTACGCATATAAATACTGTCTGTCAATGCCAAGGCATATCTGTTTAGTTCGGCCATGCGTCGATAGTTTCCCAATGCACCTTCTGATTTAGCTTCATACTCCAGCAAAAGACGATATTGCATGTTTACCGTATCACATCCCTGCCACAAGGTATGCAATTCACGTATTCTATCCAACACATCCTTATGACGTCCTGCCTTCTGGAGATAGGGTAATATGGTGTAACCGCTTTCCACACGCTTAGCTTCTTCCGTCTGCATAAAAGCCCTATAAGCTTCTTCAGCTTGTGCGGTTTTTCCCATTGACAGATACAGATTAGCCATCTTTGAATAAAGATAAGCCTTCTGCTGGTCTATATATCCGGATGGAGGTCCTGGCATATCTTGCATCCGTTCCAATAAGTCACGACGCGCATATACAGCCTTCAGGGCTTCTTCATAACGTGTATCTGATACCAGCTGATTTATCAACATGCCGTACGCATACGAGACATGCGACAACACGCGCACGTCATCTGACTTGCTTCCACTTTCTATAATCTGCTGTAGGTATTCATATCCGTCCTGATACTGTTCTAATCTAAATGATGCCATCGCCAATGTACTCAACAAGCTATATTCGACGACTCTGTTATTCAGTTTTTTTGCCAGATTCATGCCTTGCATAGCCATTGGAATACATTCACTATACTTGCCCTGTTCTTGCAAGGCGTCTGCCATCATAGATAGTGCTTTTAAGTGAAGATTAGGATTGGAGGTTGTTTTCGGAACAGACAAGACACGACGCAAACAGGATTCCTCCAAAACAGGCATACTCATGTTTCCGTAGACCATGGCCCGTAGTATATCTATACGGGCACTTGCCATAACCTTATGATGTTCTGCGTCATCCAACAAGTCTAGAATGCTGTCAGGACGAGTCATATAGTATTCTTTTACGGTCTCTTCTAAGGCCAGGCTATCTGTTTTGAAAGAACAAAGCAATGTGTTACCAAACACAGCCAATAACAATATTACAATAAAATGACACTTCATTATGAATTGATTTTATTATTATTTCTGTCATCTTTCAAAACACATAAGCACAAAACCTTAAACACTAAGACATTACTATTCATTAGCCAAATTAAAGATTAATATTGTGACGCAAATAAAAAACTGTTTTTTATTCTTTGTGTAAATGTACAAATAACCTTCCAATAAATGACTTTCTTTGATAAGATATTTTCTGCTCTTCGAAACAATCTTTTTCATTTCAGAAATAAAACACATTCCAAAGAAAAAATGAATCAATTATAAGTTATTATATATCAATATGTTAATAAGATGTGAAACAATATGTAAGACAATCTGACACAATATCTATTCATTAAAATAATCGAGGTATTTAATCATTTCTATACTTTTGCAATGAAAATTTAGGATATCTAATGATAAACAAATAATTCAAAACATTAAAAATTATGACTAGAACTTTTAAGTTAGCATTATTTTCTTTGTGTTCGCTCATGCTTTTGATATCTTCTTGCAGTAGCGATAACACACCGGCAATTCCTGAAGTAGGTAACTTTGGTGAAATTAAGTTCGACAGAGAAAAATTTGGTGCAGGACAAACTGTTACGGCATCCTGCCAACTGCCATCTACCAGCAGCGATATTTCGGATTTAGTTTACACGTGGTCGGTAAACGGTAATGAACTTGGCAGTACCAAAGTGGAAAATGGTATCAGTTATTTTACGTTCATCGTTCCGTCTCTTGATACCAATACGAATGAAGCAGATTATAAAGTTGAATTAAAAGCAAGTACCAGTTATACGGAGGCAAAACTACCTGCTACTGCTACAGCTACCATCAAAGTTCAGCGTCCAGATGTTTATCTTTCGTTTTTTGGAGACAGTCAGGAGTTAACAATAAAGAATGTACCCGGTCTTGGAGAGTCTAACAATGGTTATTATGCAACACTAAAAGACTATTTACGCAGTAATTCTTTAAACGTTGTTTGTCAATACAATTTTACAGATAATAAACTGGCTAGAGTCGAAGAAATGCGTGAAATGATTCCGGAAAGATCAAATGTACAATGGTATTCATATCTAAAGACTTTTAATGGATTGATTAAAAGTACTATGGACTACTATAAAATTACTACCATTGACCAATCGTATATTAGTTTATCTGGGAAGATTTCGAAAGATTACGCATACAATTCAACAGATAACACATATTTAGGTGAAGCTGCTGAATATCTCTTGCAAAACCAAGGTCAGATTATCATCTACGGTCATAACAATAATACTGAACTTGCAATTAGTGCAGTGATAGTTGAAAAGTCAGAAAGTCCGACTGGTTACCTAGTCAATTGTAGGTATATTTATACGCCAAAGCAATAATTACACAAGTCATTACCATAATCAATAAAGCCCCGGTCTGAAACGAATGAACTTTTGGATTGGGACTTTATTTATTGGGGAAATAAAGCCCCACACAACCAATAACGAAACAGACATTCTTCATGTCCTCGCATTCACCGTTTTCCACAGTCCGTTTTCGTAAGAAATCCATAAACCCCAATGATAAAATTCCGAGGAAATTTACAAACAAAAATAGTATGCAAATAAAAAAATTAAACTTGAGCAGTTTACGCTTTACATTGCTCATTGCATTACAATGTATCGCCTTTTCGTCAAGGGCGCAGTGGTCTGTAGGTTTACAAGCTGGTTATACCCACAATTCACTCACCACATCGTCCGGTTATTTTTACGACCGGGTGTATCACCCACAAGGGGGATTCACCATCGGTATACCCGTAAAATATACATTTACCGACTGGTTTGCACTAGGGGTAGAAGCCACCTTTGTGCAGAAAGGTTATGATGCCCGCCGCTCCGGATTTTATGATATCCTGCACGATGATGTATCAAACAACTATCTGTCCGTTCCATTGTATGCCCGTTTCTCTTTCGGAGGTACACGGCTGCGCGGATTCGTCAATGCCGGCGGATACCTGGGTGGCTGGCTGTCAAGCTACCGGAAAGGAACTGTTTATGAGAATTTTAGTAATTCAGACTCAGAATCCATTTTCGGTTTGGAAGACATAAAGACTATTTATCATTATGACGAGAAAGTGGAATTCGATTCAAGAAGAGATAACCGTTTCGAAGCGGGAGCTATGGTAGGTGCAGGTATTTCGTATCAGCTGGTATCCAATTTGGAGATTTTCGGAGAATGCCGTTATTACCATAGTCTTACCGATATGCAGAAAGCCTATATGAGGAAGCAGGTACCACGTTATAATAACACGTTTGCTTTTCAGGCTGGTGTGATGTTCTATTTTGGTAAATAATCTATAATTAATACGGGAAGTGTAACTATGAAATCAAAAATAATACTTGCATTAGTCTTCGTTCTGGGACTGATTTCGTGCAGAAAAGATATGCCGGACATGCAAAATCCGCGTACAGAAACCATTTATAACTGGGACCAGCTATTCGAATCATACTGGAACGGAATGAATTATAATTATGTATTTTGGGACATAGACCCTACAGACTGGGATAAAATGTATGAGGTTTACAAGCCCAAATTTGAGGGAATTGCCAAAGAGGGCTTCGATAACAAGGAAGTAAATGACAAGGCTTTTGAATGGCTCAAGGAAATGTCGTCTACTCTGATTGATAATCATTTTAATTTGGCTGCTACCATTCCATGTGATGATACTGATTGTCTTTATACCTATAATCCTTCCTCTGAAAATCTGAAAAAAAGGAAAGGCTACCATGATAATTATCTTAATGAAAGAATCAAAGCCTTACAAAAAATGATTGATGATGGTAGATTTGTTACAGGTCGTTTCAATATCTTTCCCTCTACCTCTTCTCTGGATGCACGTTTCTTCATTTCTGCGTTGACAGACTCGAACATTTTATATTTGAGTTTTTCCAGATTTTCCATCACTACAGATTTAGCTAGTCCTGAAAACCGGGAAGCTATGGAATCTGTTCTCAATATCTACTATGATAACTTAGACGATAATCCCGACTTAAAAGGAGTTATCATTGATGTGAGAGGTAATTCTGGTGGGGCTTTGAACGATTTTAAGTATGTACTTGGAAAATTTGTAGACAAACCGTTAAAGGTTTTCTATACCCGGAAGAAAAGTGGTATAGGTCGTCTGGATTATACTCCATATACGCCCGAATACCTTGAGCCATATAATTATAAGTGCGAACTGGATATTCCTGTTGTCATACTGGCAGATATGCATTCTATAAGCATGGCCGAAATGACTACAATGGCTGTCTTGGCCTTGCCTAAAGGCAACGGAGTCTTTATTGGAGAACAAACTTGGGGCGGTACCGGTAATCTTAATTCTGATTTTGATGCAACTTATGGTGGACAGTTTGAAAATAATATACTGAATGTATACACATGCATGTCCAGCCTGGTCGATTCAAAAGGTATTTCGTACGAGGGTAAAGGAATAAAGCCGACTATTGAAGTGCCGCTTGATGTGGACAAATTGTTACAAGAGCAGACAGATAATCAATTGGAATATGCTATTGACTATATCGAATCAGAGCAGGAATAAAAAACTGAGAGAAAAGATGCAAACAGCCGTTCGGGCATATTCGCTGTCGGCGATTTGCATTTGTGGATTGAGGGGCCGGAGAAACTGGTTGAGCCCGTGTGGCGTCATATTATAATCTTGTTTTGTGCTGTAAAGGGAAGGAAATTTTTCTTTAAAAATTTTGAGCTGTCTTGTCTCTTCCCTAAAAGATGGGTATCTTTGACTCGTTTTTCATTTAACATTGACACTCATGCAGGATTTTGTTCATTTGCACGTTCATACGCAGTATTCTATTCTTGACGGACAGGCTTCTATTCCCCGGCTGGTAGACAAGGCGATAGCCAATGGTATGCGGGGAATCGCAGTGACCGACCACGGAGATATGTTCGGTATCAAGGAGTTCTTCAACTATGTCAACAAGAAGAACGGAGGTACGAACGGGGAGATTAAGGATTTGAAGAAGAAAATTGCCGCCCTCGAAAGCGGTAAGGAAGAATCGGAAGACCCCGAAGCGGAGATTGCGGCTTGCAAGGAACAGCTGGAGGCAGCGAAAAAGAAACTGTTCAAACCGATTTTCGGTTGCGAGATGTACGTGGCGCGCCGTCGGCTGGAAGACAAGGAAGGAAAGCCCGACCAGAGCGGATATCACTTGGTGGTGCTGGCCAAGAACCTGAAAGGTTATCATAACCTGATTAAGTTGGTGTCGAAGGCATGGACCAAGGGATTCTACATGCGTCCGCGTACAGACCGTACGGAACTGGAAAAATACCATGAGGGTTTGATTGTGTGCTCAGCTTGCCTGGGAGGGGAGGTGCCCCGACGTATCACGGCCGGACAGTTTGAGGAGGCCGAGGAGGCAATCCGCTGGTACAAGAATCTGTTTGGGGATGATTATTACCTGGAGTTGCAACGCCATAAGGCTACTGTACCTCGTGCCAATCATGAGGTGTATCCCATGCAGCAGGTAGTGAATGAGAAACTGATTGAATATGCCAAGAAATACAATATCAAGCTGGTGTGTACGAACGACGTACACTTTGTGGACGAGGAAAATGCCGAAGCCCACGACCGGCTTATCTGTCTGAGTACCGGAAAAGACCTGGACGACCCGAACCGTATGCTTTATACCAAACAGGAGTGGATGAAGACGCGGGAGGAGATGAACGAGATTTTCGCCGATGTGCCGGAAGCGTTGAGCAATACGGTGGAGGTGTGCGACAAAGTGGAATTTTATTCCATTGACCATGCGCCCATCATGCCGACGTTTGCCATTCCGGAGGAGTTTGGTACGGAAGAGGAATATCGCAAGAAGTTCACGGAGAAAGACTTGTTTGATGAGTTTACCCGCGACGAGAACGGCAATGTGGTGATGGATGAGGCTGCAGCCAAAGCGAAGATTGAGCGTCTGGGAGGATATGAGAAATTGTACCGTATCAAACTGGAGGCAGATTATCTGGCAAAACTGGCCTACGATGGAGCGAAAAGACGTTATGGCGAGCATCTGTCGGAAGAGGTGCAGGAACGTATCAAGTTTGAGCTGCATATCATGAAGACCATGGGTTTCCCGGGATACTTCTTGATTGTGCAGGACTTCATCAATGCGGCGCGTAACCAGCTGGATGTGTCGGTAGGACCGGGACGTGGTTCGGCGGCCGGTTCGGCAGTGGCTTACTGTCTGGGTATCACGCAGATTGACCCGATTCAGTATGACTTGCTGTTCGAGCGTTTTTTGAATCCCGACCGTATCTCCTTGCCGGATATCGATGTGGACTTCGATGATGATGGTCGAGGCCGCGTGTTGAACTGGGTGACGGAAAAGTACGGACAGGAGAAGGTGGCCCATATCATTACGTATGGTACCATGGCTACAAAGCTGGCTATCAAGGATGTGGCCCGTGTGCAGAAGCTCCCGCTTTCGGAGTCGGACCGCTTGTGTAAGCTGATTCCGGACAAGATTCCCGATAAGAAACTGAATTTGCCGAATGCCATTGCGTATGTGCCGGAGTTGCAGGAAGCGGAAGTGTCGCCGAATCCGATTTTGCGTGACACCATCAAGTATGCCAAGATGTTGGAGGGTAACGTGCGCAATACGGGCGTGCATGCCTGTGGTACGATTATCTGCCGTGACGACATTACCGACTGGGTGCCGGTAAGTACGGCCGACGACAAGGAAACCGGTGAGAAGATGCTGGTGACCCAGTATGAAGGTTCGGTGATTGAAGATACCGGACTGATTAAGATGGACTTCCTGGGACTGAAAACGCTTTCCATTATTAAGGAAGCCATCGAGAATATCCGTCAGAGCAAGGGTATTGTATTGAATATTGACGAAGTGCCGATTGACGATCCGGCTACTTACCGCTTATATAGTGAGGGACGTACCATCGGTACGTTCCAGTTTGAATCGGCAGGTATGCAGAAGTATCTGCGCGAACTTCAGCCGAGTACGTTCGAGGACTTGATTGCCATGAATGCCCTCTATCGTCCGGGACCGATGGATTACATTCCGGACTTTATCGACCGTAAGCATGGCCGGAAACCGATTGAGTATGATATCCCTGTGATGGAGAAATACTTGAAGGATACGTATGGCATTACGGTGTATCAGGAGCAGGTGATGTTGCTGTCGCGCTTGCTGGCCGACTTTACCCGAGGCGAATCGGATGCCTTGCGTAAGGCCATGGGTAAGAAGTTGCGTGACAAGCTGGACCACATGAAACCGAAGTTCATCGAGGGTGGAAAGAAGAACGGACACGACCCGAAGGTGCTTGAAAAGATTTGGACCGACTGGGAAAAATTTGCGTCGTATGCGTTCAACAAGTCGCATGCCACCTGTTATTCGTGGGTAGCTTATCAGACAGCGTACCTGAAAGCCAATTATCCGTCGGAATACATGGCGGCCACGATGAGCCGGAACATTTCGAACATCACGGAAATCACGAAACTCATGGACGAGTGCAAGGCGATGGGTGTCAAGGTGTTGGGACCGGATGTGAATGAAAGTAACCTGAAATTCTCTGTCAATTACCACGGGGATATCCGCTTCGGACTGGGAGCGATAAAAGGCGTGGGGGAATCGGCTGTTCAGAGTATTCTGGATGAACGTCGGAAAAATGGAGAATTCAAAAACATATTTGATTTTGTACAGCGGGTCAATCTGTCGGCCTGCAACCGGAAGAACATTGAAAACCTGGCACTGGCCGGGGGATTTGACAGCTTTTCGGGTATCAAACGGGAAGACTTCTTTGTGAAAAATGCCAAGGATGAATCTTTCTCGGATATATTGGTCCGCTACGGCAACAAATACCAGCTGGACAAGGCTGCCGCTGCCAATTCCCTGTTCGGTGGCGAACATGAGGTAGAGGTGGCCACTCCGGAAATTGTGCCCGCGCCGGCCTGGAGCGACTTGGAACGGCTGAACAAGGAACGTGACCTGGTGGGTATCTACTTGTCGGCCCATCCGCTGGATGAGTTTGCGGTGATTCTGGAGAATGTGTGCAACGTGCACATGGCGGAACTGGCCGATCTGACTCCGTTGCAGAACCACGACCTGGTGATGGGAGGAATTGTAACCGGGGTACGCGAAGGGTACACCAAGACCGGAAAGCCCTACGGTATCGCCAAGGTGGAAGACTATTCGGGTACGGCAGAATTTGCCTTCTTCGGCAACGAGTGGGTGGAAAAGAAGAATTTCTTCATGGAAGGCATGTTCCTGTTCATGCGTGGAAAGTGCCAGCCCAAGCAATGGCGGCAGGAAGAATGGGAGGTGAAAGTCAATTCCATTGAGCTGCTGCCGGAGGTGAAGGAAAAGGTCATCGAGAAACTGACTGTGACAGCTCCTTTGTCGGCCATCGACGACCAGATGATTATGGAATTCTCGTCTTTGGTGAAGGATTGTCCGGGAAATGCGGAGCTGCACTTCCTGGTACGCGATGAGGATGGACAGATGTATGTCAATCTGATGTCACGCACGATGAAGATTTCCGTACAGAAAGACCTTGTGAATTATTTAAAAAACCAGCCATTGTTGGACTATAAAATAAATTAGTATATATTTGCGTAGAACTTAAAACATAAACGATTATGGCATTGAACATTAAAGATGACAATTTTGAAGCTATTGTAGCTGAAGGTAAACCGGTGGTGTTGGATTTTTGGGCTACATGGTGTGGACCTTGTAAACAAATCGCTCCATATATTGAAGAACTGGCAGAGGAATATAAGGATAAGGTAAATATCGGCAAGTGCGACGTGGACGACAATGCAGAGCTTCCTGTACAGTTCGGTGTTCGCAGTATTCCTACCGTGCTGTTCATCAAGAATGGAGAAGTGGTTGACAAACAGGTAGGTGCTACTACCAAGGCTGCTTTGCAGGCAAAGGTGGAAGCTTTGTTGAAATAATTCAAAATCAAATAAGTTATGGGAATGGAAGACGATTTCTTGTTGGAAGACGAGGACGATGAGAGAACCATCGAGTTCATTAAGAACTATTTGCCTCAGGACATGAAAGAGGCTTTCTCGGACGATGACTTGTACTACATTCTGGATTTGATTGTGGATTACTATACCACAAGCGGTTGTCTGGATGCACAGCCGGACGACGAAGGTTATATCAACATCGATCAGGATGAGATTGTGAACTACATCGTCAAGGAGTCTACGAAGGATGGCATGGGACCGTTTGATCCGGACGCGATCTTCTTTGTCGTACAGGGCGAAATGGAGTATGGCAACCAGTTAGGACAAGTGGAATAAAAAAGTATTCTATTATGAACAAAAAATCCGGACCTGCAGGTCCGGATTTTTTTATTTGGTCTGGCTGTATCCTTCTGCTTTCAGCAGATCGACGATGCGCTGTTTGAATTCTCCTTGGATGAGAATTTCTCCATCCTTTACGGAACCTCCCACGCCACATTTCGTCTTGAGCTTTCGGCCAAGTTCCTTCAAGTCATCTTCTGTACCCGTAAAACCGGAAATGACAGTGACGGTTTTTCCGCCTCGTCCTTTCTTCTCAATATTGACTCTCAGCTTCTGCTGTTTCGGGTCGAGGGTTTCTGCTTCCACTTCTTCTTCTTTGTCATAATTGAAATCCGGGTTAGTGGAATATACGATGTTCAGGCGGTCTTTCCAGTCGTTCTTTTTCATGTGAATTTAATTTAATCCGCTTCAAAGGTATGACATTTTTCAGAAATCGTGTCTAAGGTTTGCGAGAAATAGTTTAATTTTGCACTATTGATTAATAGAGCACAATCTGGATGGCTGTACGAAGTCGTAAAATTACGGACAAGATTCCTGAGCCTACTTTACGCAGACTCCCTTGGTATCTTTCAAATGCGAAGCTGATGAAAGAGAAAGGGGAAAAATATGTGTCTTCTACCCAAATTTCCAGACAGATAAACATTGATGCCTCGCAGATAGCGAAAGACCTTTCGTATGTGGATATCTCCGGACGTACGCGGGTGGGGTATGAAGTAGATTTGCTGATTCGGGTGCTGGAAGATTTTCTAGGCTTTACGAACATACACAAGGCCTATCTGTTCGGGGTCGGTAGTTTGGGAGGTGCCTTGCTGAGAGACTCCGGTCTGTCGCATTTCGGATTGAAGATTGTGGGGGCATTCGACATAAACCCGAATCTGGTAGGTACTACTATCGAAGGGATTCCCATCTATCATACCGATGAGTTTGAACAGCGAATGGCAAAGGACGGGGTGAGAATCGGAGTGCTGACTGTGCCCATCAACATTGCACAAGACATTACAGACAAGATGGTGGCCGGAGGAATCAAGGCCGTGTGGAATTTTACGCCGTTCCGTATCCGTGTGCCGGAAACCATCGTGGTGCAGAACACGTCACTGTATGCCCATCTGGCCGTGATGTTCAATCGTTTGAATGAAATTATAAAGAAATAACTCCATGAAAATTATTGCTATAGGCATGAACTACAGCCTGCATTGCCATGAGTTGCATGCAGGAGAAGCCTTGCCCCAAGAGCCGGTCATCTTTATGAAGCCGGACTCTGCCTTGCTGAAAGACAGCAAGCCTTTTTTTATTCCTGATTTTTGTGAACAGGTGGATTATGAAACGGAGATGGTGGTACGCATCTGCCGCCTGGGAAAGAATATTTCGGAACGTTTTGCCCATCGTTATTATGATGCCGTGACCGTAGGCATTGATTTTACGGCCCGCGACTTGCAGCGTAGGTTCCGTGTCGAGGGAAAGCCCTGGGAATTGTGTAAGGGATTTGACAATTCGGCAGCTATCGGTGACTGGGTACCGGTAGAAAAGGTAGGTGACATTCAGCACGTAAACTTCCATTTGGATATCGATGGAAAGACGGTACAGCAGGGAAATACGGGCGACATGTTGTTTACCGTAGACCAGATTATTACTTACGTCAGCCGTTTCTGCACTTTGAAGATTGGAGATATGCTGTTTACAGGTACGCCGGTCGGGGTAGGCCCTGTGCAGATAGGCAATCATCTGGAGGGATATTTGGAAAATGAAAAACTTCTTGATTTTTACATACGATGAAGATAAGAGTAGGATTTGGGTTCGATGTGCACCGTCTGGTGCCGGGACGTGAATTGTGGCTGGGTGGAATCCGTCTGGAACATGAATTGGGCTTGTTGGGGCATTCGGATGCCGACGTGCTGATTCATGCCATCTGTGATGCACTGCTGGGAGCGGCCAATCTGCGTGACATTGGTTATCATTTCCCCGACAATTCGGCGGAATTCAAGAATATCGACAGCAAGATTCTGCTGGCAAAAACCGTGGAGCTGATTGCCGGGAAAGGCTATCGGGTAGGGAATATCGATGCGACGGTGTGTGCCGAACGTCCAAAACTGAAAAACCGTATTCCGGAAATGCAGGAGGTACTGGCAAAGGTGATGGGCGTAGAAGCAGACGATGTTTCCATCAAGGCAACCACGACTGAAAAGCTGGGATTTACCGGACGGGAAGAAGGTATCTCGGCGTATGCTACGGTGTTAATTGAAAAGGACTGACAGGGAGGATAAACGATGAATCCGAAATATTCAGTGGTCATACCGGTGTATAACCGCCCGGATGAGGTGGATGAACTGTTGCAGAGCCTGACCGGACAGACTTATAAGGACTTCGAGGTAGTGGTGGTGGAAGACGGTTCTTCCATTCCATGCAAGCAGGTAGTGGAAAAATATGAAGGAAAACTGGATGTCCATTATTTTGAGAAGCCGAATTCCGGCCCAGGGCAGACGCGGAACTATGCGGCGGAACGGAGCCGTGGAGAGTATCTGCTGATTCTGGATTCTGATTGCATTTTGCCCGCTACTTACCTGGCGGCGGTGGAAGCGGAACTGCAGCGGGAACCGGCGGATGCGTTCGGAGGGCCTGACCGTGCGCACGATTCGTTTACCGACGTACAGAAAGCCATCAATTACGCCATGACTTCTTTCTTCACTACCGGAGGAATCCGTGGGGGAAAAAAGAAAATGGATAAGTTCTATCCCCGCAGTTTCAATATGGGAGTCCGGGCTGATGTGTATAAGGCACTGGGTGGATTCTCCCGGATGCGTTTCGGTGAGGATATTGACTTCAGTATCCGTATCTTCAAGGGAGGATATCGCTGTCGGCTGTTTCCGGAAGCGTGGGTATGGCACAAGCGTCGTACGGACCTGAAGAAATTTTTCAAGCAGGTACACAATTCCGGTATTGCCCGGATTGACCTGTACAAGAAATATCCGGAATCATTGAAAGTGGTACATCTGTTGCCGGCTGTATTTACGGTCGGTGTGGTACTGGTGCTGCTGGCTGCTTTTATCTGTCCGTGGAGTTTGCTTTTATTGGCTTTGTTTGCCGTCGTTATTTTTACAGATGCTTCCCTGCGTAATAAAAGTGTTAAAATTGGAGGACTGTCCGTTCTTGCTGCGTTTATACAGTTGACGGGCTACGGTTCCGGCTTTCTACGGGCGTGGTGGAAACGCTGCGTGTGCGGAGGAAAGTCATTCTCTGCTTTCGAGAAGACTTTCTATAAATAGAAGAATTTTTTTTTTCGGTCCGATGATTCCGTCAGTCACTTTTGAAGAGGAAGAACCATGAATGAAAAATTGAATATCAACCAGTGGGCGGAAGAGGACCGGCCTCGGGAGAAAATGATGCTGCATGGGCCTGCGGCACTGAGCAATGCGGAATTGCTGGCCATTTTGATTGGTTCCGGCAATTCGGAGGATACGGCTGTAGGATTGATGCGGAAAGTGTTGGACGATTGTCATAACCGGTTGAGTGAATTGGGGAAGTATACGGTGGACGACCTTTGTCGTTACAAAGGTATCGGTCCGGCAAAAGCGGTCACGATTCTGGCGGCCTCGGAGCTTGGAAAGCGCAGAAGGGAAGAAGAACCTTCCGAACGCAAGCGCATCACCTGTTCGCAGGACGTGTATGCTTTCTTTCATCCGTTGATGTGCGATTTGCCGGTGGAGGAATGCTGGGTGATGCTGCTCAATCAGGCAGCAAAGGTAATCGATACTTTGAAAATCAGTCAGGGAGGGCTGGCCTCCACGCAGGTGGATGTGCGTTGTATCTTGCGGGAGGCGCTGTTGAAGCGGGCTACTTCCATGATTCTTTGTCATAACCATCCTTCGGGAAACACCCGTCCCAGTCAGGACGACGACCGTCTGACTCATGCCTTACTGGAAGCCGGGCGTACCATGAATATCCGTCTGCTGGACCATCTGGTCGTTTCGGATGGGGATTACTACAGTTACGGGGATGAAGGACGTCTTTAAGTTCGTTTTTTTGCAGGCTAAGGATGAAAAAATGGAGATTTTTGCCTATGTTTGCAACAAAGAATAAAGATTGAATGATTATGGACAACGATAAGAAGTTGAAAATTGAGGAAAAGATTGTGGATATGCTGAAAACGGTGTACGACCCGGAAATCCCGGTGAACGTGTACGATTTGGGCTTGATTTATAAGATAGATCTTCAGGACGACGGTGAGCTGACTGTCGACATGACTTTGACGGCCCCCAACTGTCCGGCGGCCGATTTCATCATGGAGGATGTACGCCAGAAGCTGGAGTCGGTGGAAGGAGTGAAATCTGCGCAAATCAATCTGGTCTTTGAGCCCGAATGGGACAAGGATATGATGACGGAAGAGGCGAAACTGGAACTGGGATTTATGTAAACAAATGCTTATGGATACGATGAAGAGTGTATATTTCCTTTCGGATGCTCATTTGGGTTCAAGGGCCATTGCGCACGGTCGTACGCAGGAACGTCGGCTGGTGAACTTTCTGGACAGCATCAAGCATCAGGCGGCTGCCGTGTATTTGCTGGGCGACATGTTCGACTTCTGGTATGAGTTCAAGCTGGTGGTTCCGAAGGGTTATACCCGTTTCTTGGGAAAGCTTTCCGAACTGACAGACATGGGGGTGGAAGTGCACTTTTTTATCGGGAACCATGATATCTGGTGTGGGGATTATCTGGAAAAGGAATGTGGAGTGATTCTGCACCGGGAGCCCCTGACGTGCGAGATTTACGGGAAGGAATTCTTTTTAGGACACGGAGATGGATTGGGCGACAACGACCGAAAGTTCAGGCTGTTGCGGGCGATGTTTCACAGCAAGACACTGCAACGCCTGTTTTCGATGCTTCATCCGCGATGGAGCGTGGAGTTCGGGCTGGAATGGGCTAAGCACAGCCGCCTGAAAAGAGAAAACGGACGTGAGCCGGATTATATGGGAGAAAACGAAGAACCGTTGGTATTGTTCTCAAAAGAATATCTGAAGAATCATCCGGATATTAATTATTTCATTTACGGGCATCGCCACATCATGCTGGATTTGATGTTGAGCCGTACCTCGCGGATGATGATTCTGGGTGACTGGATTACGGAGTTTTCGTATGCGGTGTTCGATGGAGAGAATATGTTCCTGGAACAATATATTGAAGGCGAGACTTCGGTAGAGTGATTCGCCGATTGAAGAGAAAAACAACAGGCGGTGACAAGGACTGAGAATGTTCTCGTCACCGCCTGTTGCTTATAGGACCAGTCTTGTTTTATCGGGCCACTTCTCCGCTTTCCTGACGGGCAAGCAGGCCTTCCACTTCGGATACCTTGACCATATTGTAGTCTCCGGCAATGGTATTTTTCAATACGGAAGCGGCAGTTGAGAAATCTACGCGTTTCTGGTTGTCATCAAACGCATTCTGTGCATACAGCATGGCGCCGCAGAAGGCGTCACCTACTCCTACACAGTCGATGACATTGTCGATGTCGAATACACGGCTGTATTTCATTTCACCGTTGGCATAGAGTACACCAGCAAATGTGTGATGCTCTGAACTCATGACGTTGCGCAGGGCAATATAGATGTATTTGCAGTTCGGGATTTGCTGGCTGATGCCTTGGCAGAACTTCTCATAGGCAGCTGTATCGTATTTTTCACCACTTTTGGTGGCTTTGAAACCGGGGGCCGGTATGCCAGTAACGAGGGCATATTCACCTTCGCTTCCGAACATGATGTCGCTGCTGGTCATTAATGGGCGCAGTACCTCTTGTGCTGTTTTTCCATAATTCCACAGGTTTTTGCGGTAGTTGATATCGTAAGAGATGGTCAGTCCCATTTCCTTGGCAATATCGATGGCTTCTTTACAAACATCGGCCAAGCCTGGAGTCAGTGCGGCATCGATTCCGGACCAGTGGAAGATGGCGGCATCCTTGAAGATTTCCCGCCAGTTAATCATGCCAGGTTTCAGTTCGGAAAAAGCCGAATTCTCGCGGTCGTAGATGACGTTGGAGTTACGCATGGCAGCAGCTTTTTCCATGTAATAAGTTCCAAGTCGGTGTCCGCCGAAAAGAATGTGCTTCGTACCGATGTTATGTGAACGGAGTTCTGCAATACAAGTTTCTCCCAATGCGTTGTCCGGCAGACGCGTGATGTATTCCACTTCTCCGCCGAAATTGGCAATGGAAATGGCTACGTTGGCTTCACTTCCTCCATAGTTGACGAGGAAGTCGTGGCTTTGTTGAATACGCAGGTTGTCGGGGGTGGTGAGACGGAGCATGATTTCTCCAAATGTTACAATCTTTTTGCTCATAGTGGGATGTTTTTATTTTAACTGAAAGCGGAGCAAAAAGAAGAGGATACTCCTTGCAGGGTTCCTTTTCCTTGCTTTCGTTTCCTCGGCAAAGATAGTGAATTCCTGTCAGGGGGTATCCTCTTTTAACTCTTTTAGGATTCCTGCGGATTATTTGTTGCTCAGGATGTTGACTGTATCGGTAGCAATCATCAGCTCTTCATCGGTCGGGATAACTACAACTTTTACTTTGGAGTTATCAGTAGAGATGATAGCTTCTTTGCTGCGTACTTTGTTTCTTTCCGGGTCGATTTCTACGCCAAGGAAGCCCAAAGTCTTGCAGACGCCGGCACGGGCAGTAGCCTGGTTTTCACCTACACCACCTGTGAACAGGATGACGTCGACACCTCCCATGGCAGCAGCGTATGCACCGATGTATTTGGTGATGCGGTAGAAGTACATGTTTTCGGTCAGGATGGCACGTTCTTCGCCTCTGGCTACGGCATCTTCCAGTTCACGCATGTCGCTTGATTTTTCGAACATACCCAGTACACCGCTCTTCTTGTTCAGCAGGGTAGACATTTCGTCGGGAGTCAGACCTTCTTTCTTCATGATGTAGGTGATGGCACCTCCGTCGATGTCTCCGCTGCGAGTACCCATCATCAAGCCTTCCAGAGGAGTCAGTCCCATGCTGGTATCGATGCATTTTCCGTCTTTTACAGCAGCGATGGAACCACCGTTACCGATGTGGCAGGTGATGATACGGCTACCTTCCTGCGGGATCCCCAGGAATTCACATACGCGTTTGGATACATAGCGGTGAGAAGTTCCGTGGAAACCGTAGCGGCGAATACCGTATTTTTCATAATAGCTGTAAGGAATAGCATACAGGTATGCATAGTCCGGCATAGTCTGATGGAAAGCAGTATCGAATACGGCTACCTGCGGGACTTCCGGCAACAGTTTCTGTACGGCATAGATACCTTTCAGGTTGGCCGGGTTGTGAAGCGGGCCCAGGTCGCAGCATTCTTCTACAGCTGCAATTACGGCGTCGTCAATCAGTACAGAACCGCTGAACTTGGTTCCTCCGTGCAGTACGCGGTGACCTACAGCCTTGATTTCATGCAGATTTTTTACAGCTCCATATTCAGGGTTGGTCAGGGTATCAAAGATGAACTGTACGCCGGTAGTGTGTTCCGGTACGTCTTTTTCGAGGATTTTCTTTTCTCCGTTCGGCAGAGTCAGTTTCAGGAAAGACCCCGGAAGGCCGATTTTTTCGATACCTCCTTGAGCGAGGACTTCTTTTGTAGTCATTTCAAACAGTTTGTACTTGATTGAAGAGCTACCGCAGTTGAGTACTAATACTTTCATATAGTTGGAATGTTTTTTATGAATGATGAAACTCATAATGCCACTCTGCGAGAAAGGGGAGTGGCATTATGGATATGGATTTGGATGATTACTGAGCTTTGGCAGCGATGGCCTGGTTGGCTGTAATGGCAATCATCTTATATACATCGTCTACACTGCATCCGCGAGACAAGTCGTTGACCGGACGGGCGATACCCTGCAGAATCGGACCTACGGCGGTAGCATGTCCCAGACGTTCTACTAACTTATAAGAGATGTTTCCGACTTCCAGGCACGGAACAACCAATACGTTGGCTTTTCCGGCGATTTCTGAACCCGGAGCTTTGCTGGCACCGACCTTCGGAACCAGTGCGGCATCGGCCTGCAGTTCACCGTCAATCTTCAGAGATGGATCCATTTCTTTGGCAATCTTCAGGGCTTCTACTACTTTGTCTACCACTTCATGTTTGGCAGAACCTTTGGTAGAGAAACTCAGCATGGCTACACGTGGGTCAAGACCTGCTACAGACTGAGCTGTACGTGCGGTACAGATGGCAATCTGTGCCAGCTGGTTGGCATCCGGAACCGGAGTAACGGCTACGTCGCCCATTACCAGGATACCGTTGTCGCCACATTCGGGAGCATGGGTCAGCAATAGCATGGCACCTGAAACGCAAGTGATACCCGGAGCTGTCTTGATAATTTGCAATGCCGGACGGAGTACATCACCGGTGGTGTTGCGGGCACCGGCCAGCTGTCCGTCTGCATCTCCTGATTTGATAATCAGGCAGCCTAAGTAAAGCGGATTCAAAACCAGTTTGCGGGCTTCTTCGATGGTCATGCCTTTTTTCTTGCGAAGTTCGCAAAGCAGTTGTGCGTATTCTTCTTTCTTCGGATGGTTTTCCGGATCGATGATGGTAGCTTTGTGAATGTTACCTAATCCCCATTCTTTTGCAAGGCCCATGATTTCATCGGGGTTACCCAACAGAATCAGGTCTGCTACACCGTCTGTCAATACTTGATTGGCAGCCTTCAAAGTACGTTCTTCTGTTCCTTCCGGAAGCACGATGCGCTGTTTGTTTGCTTTAGCGCGTTCAACGATTTCACTGATTAAATCCATGATTTATATGTTAAATAGTAAATGCTTGTTGTGTGCGGTAACGGATTTTCTCCTTTATCCACTGCAAAAGTAGCTATTTTTGTAATATCTAGTTTGCAAAAGAGGTTTTTTTTTGCTTTAAAGTATGCAAAAACCTTCACTCTTCTTGTTGAGCGGAATAAAAATAGGTTTTTAGGTATATCGACTTTTCCGATTATGTAAATTTGCGCCGGTTTTCAATATTAAAATTTAAGGTAAAAATGATTCGACAGTGTTCTATTCTTTTTGGATGTCTGGCATTGGGTGAACTGATTGTATACTTGACAGGAGTGAAGTTGCCTTCGAGTATCATCGGCATGCTGTTGCTGACTCTGTTTCTTCAGCTGGGTTGGATAAAGCTGGAGTGGGTGCAGGGCCTGACCAATTTTCTGGTTGCTAATCTAGGCTTTTTCTTCGTGCCGTCGGGGGTGGCATTGATGCTTTACTTCGACATTATTACGGCTCAGTTCTGGCCGATTGTGATTGCTACGTTGGTTAGTACGGTGTTAGTGTTAGTTGTTACAGGTTGGGTTCATCAATTAGTGCGTAAATATGGATTTTTTCGAAAATAAATTCTTTCTGCTGGCCATCACATTTGGCTTTTATTTCTTATCAAAATTGTTGCAGAAAAAAACAGGTTGGGTGTTGTTAAACCCCATCTTGGTGGCGATTGCGCTGTTGATTTGTTTTCTGGAATGTACAGGCGTTTCTTATAAAACTTATTCAGAAGCAGGTTATCTTGTGGAATTTTGGTTGAAACCGGCGGTTGTGGCATTGGGCGTACCTTTGTATTTGCAGTTGCGAATGATTAAGAAGCAGCTGATGCCGATTTTGGTTTCCCAGTTGGCCGGATGTGTGGTAGGCTTGGTGTCTGTTACCATTATAGCCAAACTTTTGGGTGCTTCTCCTGAAGTGATTATGTCTTTGGCTCCGAAGTCGGTAACAACTCCGATTGCTATGGAAGTTTCGAATGCAGTGGGAGGAATCCCTTCTCTGACAGCAGCGGTAGTGATTGTCGTGGGACTGTTTGGCGCTATTTGCGGATTTAAACTTCTGCAGGTAGGGCGTGTGGCCAGCCCGATTGCCCAGGGATTGTCCATGGGTACAGCCAGTCATGCAGTAGGTACCTCACGTGCCATGGAAGTAAGTGGCAAGTACGGAGCGTATGCCAGCCTGGGACTGACATTGAACGGAATTCTGACCGCTTTGCTTTCGCCGACAATTTTACATTTGCTCGGATTGTATTAAAGGTAGTTACAAAAGGTTTATTGTCCTTGACTGGATGTGAACCGGGGGACAGGCAATTTGTTCTTTTGGCAGAATGAATTATATTTGTCCTTTCAATCAAGGAATCCAATTTGTTATGATCACATTTAAACCTATTGAACTAGACGATAAGAATATGGTCCAGAAATACACGTTGCGCAGCTGGCGTCGTAACTGTGACCTGTCATTTTCTAATTTGTATAGCTGGCGTTTTTTGTATCGTACGGAGATTGCGGAGAAAGACGGTTTCTTGCTGTTCCGCTTTTATGCCGACAATCAACTGGCCTACATGATGCCGGTAGGAGAGGGTAATATACGTTCCATACTGGAAGAGTTGATGGGAGATGCACGCAGCTTGGGAGCCCCTTTCCGTTTGCTGGGGGTGTGTGCCGGAATGCGTGCGGAACTGGAATCGGCTTTTCCTTTTCAGTTTGACTTTGTGGCCGACCGTGACTATTTTGATTATGTGTATTTACGGACCGACCTGGCTACCTTGCGTGGAAAGAAATACCAGCCCAAACGGAATCACATTAACAAGTTCAAGGCGGCTTATCCGGATTATGAATACAAACTTCTGACTCCGGAACTGATTCCGGAATGTCTGCAACTGGAAACGGAGTGGTGTAAGGCGAACGATTGTGCCGAGAATCAGGCTTTGCAAGACGAGCGTCGCTCGATGACAGCGGCTTTGCAACACATGGAACAGTTGGATATACAAGGTGGGGTACTTTATGTGGATGGCAAGATTGTAGCTTTTACTTTTGGAGCTCCCATTAACCACGAGACTTTTGATACGTGTGTGGAAAAGGCCAATACGGAGATTGAAGGGGCATACGCCATGATTAATTATGAGTTTGCCAACCATATTCCGGAACAGTATATTTATATCAATCGGGAGGAGGACCTGGGCTTGGAAGGGCTCCGCAGGGCGAAATTGTCGTATCATCCGGAGGTACTTCTCGAAAAATACGTAGCAGAATTGAAATGACAATAAAGGAACAAGTCAAAGTCCTCTGGAAACAGTGTTTCCATGATACGGATGAATTCATTGATTTTTATTTTCAGAAGCGGTATGCTGATGACCTGAACAGTTATGTGGAAGCGGACGGTCGGGTCATTGCCGCTTTGCAGCGCATCCCTTACTTCTTAACGTATGAAGGAATGGAGATGCCGGTAGCCTATATTTCCGGTGCCTGTACCGATTCGGCTTATCGGAACAAAGGTGTGATGCGTCATCTGTTGGCAGAGGCACACTGTCGGATGTTTCGGGAAGGGATTATGTTTTCTACCTTAATTCCGGCAGAGGAATGGTTGAAAGGGTATTATGCTCGTTCAGGATATACGACCTGTTTCTCACAGACAAAAAAGTTATTAACAGCTTCCTCTTTGGCTGTTGATAACTTTTCTTCCCAGTTGAAAATAGTTGAAATAGTTCCTGAAAGTGCTTTGTGCAGCGATGCTTTTCGTTTTTTTTATCATTTTCAGTCGTCTCGGGAAGCTTATATACAGCATGACTGGGAAGATTTCCACATTATATTAACCGATTTGCAGTTGAGTGGAGGTGCTTTGTGGGGGGCTTACCGAGGCAACGTTTTACAGGGACTGTGTTTTTGTTTCCCGGATGAAAGTCTATTGAAGATTACGGAATTGGTTAGTACGGAGAAAGAAGTGGAACAAATTCTGGTAGATTATTTGCTGTCTCATTATCAGCGACCTCGGGCAGAATGCTTAGGGCAGGAGGGAGAAAAGTCTTATGGGCTGGGGATGGCACGAATTATCCATGTGGAAGCAATGTTCCGTTTATTGGCCAAGAAATTTCACGAAAATCTTTATATAAAGGTAGAAGGTGATGAGGCTATCCCCGAGAATAATGGCTGGCATAATATCGAAGATGGATGTTATATTAACGGACGGATGGAAGAACGTGAATACCGTGTATTGTCCATTGAAGAATTGACCCGCCTACTGTTTGATGGGAAACATCCATATATGAATTTGATGCTGAATTAAGGGACCGATTATTGGTTACTGTCGGAAGTCAGCATGCGTTCCAGCTCCTCGGCAGTAAGTTTCAGGTGGAATTGTCCGTGGTAGGCTATGGAGATACCTCCTGTCTCTTCCGATACGATGATGGCCATGGCATCCGTTTCTTGTGAAACACCCAGTGCTGCACGGTGGCGGAGTCCCAATTCTTTAGGGATTTCCAGATTGTGAGATACCGGCAGGATACATCCGGCTGCCTTTATCCGTTTGTGGCTGATAATCATGGCCCCGTCGTGGAGCGGACTGTTCTTGAAGAATATATTTTCAATCAGCCGCTGGTTGATGTTGGCATCAATCACATCGCCTGTGCGTACGATATCGTCCAGTGGAAAATCTTTTTCAATCACAATCAAGGCTCCTACTTTGCCTTTACTCATGTTCAGGCAGGCCATGACGATGGGCATGATATCCTCCCGTTCCGTTTCGCTTTTCTTGTTTCCTTTCAGAAAGCGGAACAAACTGTTGCTGCGGTGTCTGGAGCCGAGGGAAAGCAGGAAGTGACGTATCTCATCCTGAAACAGGACGATGAGTGCGATGACGCCCACGCTGACCAGCTTGTCGAAGATGGAGCCCAGCAGTCGCATTTGGAGTACCTGTGATACAATTACCCAAATGATGATAAATACCAGAATCCCAATAAAAATATTGATGGAGCCTGACGATTTCATCAGCTTGTAGGTCTTGTACAACAGAAAGGCTACCAATAGTATATCAAGTATATCCTTGAAACTAAGTATGTAGATATCGAAAGGCATAATCTGTAAAATGTTTAGGTGAATGTGTGTTTAATATTGTGGTTCATTCAGTGCATTGAAAATACGGACGGTTTCCACTGCGGCTTTCACGTCGTGTACTCTGAGTATTTGGGCTCCTTTCATTAAGGCAATGGCATGTAAGGCAGTCGTTCCGTTCAACGCATCTTCAGGACCTCCCCCCACCAGCTTGTAAACCATTGATTTACGGGATACTCCGACAAGTACAGGCAGTTGGAAGATTTGGAATTCTTCCAGTTTGTGCAGTATTTCGTAATTGTGTTGCAGGGTTTTCCCGAAACCGAATCCGGGGTCAATAATCAGGTCCTTGACGCCTAACACCCGCAGTTTCTCTATCTTTTCGGCAAAGTAACGGATAATCTCTTTTACCGGATTGTCGTAGTGGGGAGCGTGTTGCATGTTTTGAGGATTCCCCTGCATGTGCATCAGGATGTAGGGAACCTTCAACCGAGCAAGGGTAGGAAACATTTCCGGGTCCAAATCTCCAGCAGAAATGTCGTTGATAAGGGCGGCTCCATATTCTTCCACACACATCTTGGCCACATCGGCTCGGAAAGTATCAATTGAAACAAGCGCCTCGGGGCATTCCCGTTGAATGATTGCCAGTCCTTGTCGCAGCCGCTGCATTTCTTCTTCCGGAGAGACGTCTGCCGCATCCGGACGTGAAGAATAAGCTCCCATGTCAATAAAAGTGCCTCCCTCATCCAGAATCTGGTGAACTCGGCAGAGAATGTCTTTTTCAGTCTGCTTCCGGCTGTTTGCGTAAAAAGAATCCGGAGTGACATTGAGGATTCCCATCACCTGAGGCTGGGACAGGTCCAGCAATTCTCCTTTGACATTGATGTATTTTGCGAATGTTTCTTCCATGAGTTTTCTATCCGTTTCTGCCTTGCAAAGGTACGTACAATAATTCAATTTGTTTCGGTTCTTTCTGGCGAATTTTCCCTCCAAAGTGGATTTTTCAGCCTTTGATGCTTCTCTTTTTCCACTTTTTACCAAAAAAATGAACCAAAAGTTTGCAGGTTACAAATTTAGTTGTACCTTTGCAACCGCAATTGAGAACGAGACTATCGGGCGTTTAGCTCAGCTGGTTCAGAGCATCTGCCTTACAAGCAGAGGGTCG
>ERZ1673701.146-NODE-146-length-93484-cov-11.148177_pt1 | contig 93484 bp, 57 predicted proteins | sample MGYA00580231_ERZ1673701 | MGnify/ENA primary metagenome ERZ1673701 (study PRJEB41218, sample SAMN15661798) | gut metagenome | host: Homo sapiens | place: Canada: London | collected 2015-08-20/2019-03-30 | study: EMG produced TPA metagenomics assembly of...
AGATTTATTTAACTATTTTCTTTCTTTCTGTTGCACTTAGTTTGACAATTCACCAATTGGAAAATTTTCTGCTTTTTCGTTTGCGCAACGTCTCACGCCGCCGATTTTGCAAACACGACTCGGACTGAGACGTTTTCCGTCACCGCAAAACGATATGTGTTGTCCGAAATCGCTACGGACTCTCCGTTGACCAAAACCTCCTGCACCTCATATCCGTCGGCAGGAACAAAGGTCAGCTCTATGACGGAGCCGGTTACTACGGAGGCGCCGCTCGCAAACCTGTTGACCACCAAGGGCTCGGGGAAAACCAGCTCTCCGTCGATAACGGTTCCGCTCTGGGCAGTATATTCCCACACCGCAAAGCTGGCAAACATTTCTCCCGACGAATCGTTTCCGTCGGCAACGCCATACTCCACAGTCTGCGTCTCAAGAGAAATAAACCCTTCTTTTTGCAGAATGTTGAGATATCCCCAATACGCAACCTCCCTGCCGAACACCACCAGCCTGCCTATGCGCACGCGGTCTTCCGTGCGGGGACGGGTATTTGAGTCAAAGTCCCTGTAAGACTCGTAAAATTCGACTGCTGCTTCCTCGGTGGAAAACAACACCGACCAGACGCCTTCGATAGGAAATCCGAACATCGACGTAGGCGCCGTCCACAAAGCGGCAAAGTCGCGCGCCAGAAAACGGACTGTGGAGTTCTTGTGATAATCATCCCACAAATAAACCTCCTGCAGCTTCCTTTCCAGCTCCTCGTTCAGAAAGTTGTCTTTTTCTTCAAGGTCGGGTGTGGGGTCGCGGGGAACGCCTTTTAAATAATCCGCTATCGTATCGCGCAAAACGGGAGAATTGGAGGTTATCATTATATTGCCGACAACGGTATTTTCATTGGTGTCGGCAAGAAAAGGAGAGCCGAGCGACGCCTGCGCCCATGCCTCGTCTCCGAAAACTCTCGCCGAAAATCTTGCTCCCACCACTCCGGCACTGCCTTGATTTTGTTCTATATATACGTGCGCGCAAAACGCTTTCCTTGTTTCGCTGGAAATCATTACGTGAATGCCGCTCAAAGACGTCTGAAATCCATGACGCGTCAGTTCCGCCTGAACGCCAAGCGCCTTGTCCGCGTATTCCTTGTCCACATTTATGCTGTTGCCTGCAATGTCGCCTATGGATTTGGGAGGTCCGAGCTTAATCAGCGTTTCTATTGTCCAGATTCCGTGAGGCTTGCCTTCGGCGATAATGTGCCCTAGTCTCTTTCCCTTGGGCATACCTTCTCCCCAAACGATAATCGCATCCGCCTCGCTCGAATAAACCGTTACTCTAAACCCTCCGGTAACGCCGTATTCATCAATCATATTTCCGAATGTATTGCCGCGCGCCGTAAAGCTCGCAGCTCCCACATCCTCGTTTACCGTGACTTCGGACGCGAAAAAGGGCTCTCCGCTCGGATAATATTCCCCTACGGTTTTGAGCATGGCGCGCAGCCTTTCCGCCTGAACGCCGACCGACGCCTGCGTGTCGAAATGCCAGGCGAAAGCTACGGAAACGTCTATGTCGCCGCTCAAGCTTTCAACTACGAATTGGTTGTCTGCGGAGATTTCGGTTTCAACGCCGTCAACGAGAAAGCTTTCCACTATGTAATTTTCATCGGGGACAATTTCAAACACCACTCTGCTGCCTTCCGCAATGCGCGCGGGGCTGAAAAGCATGGCCTCGCCGTCGTCAAGCACGTTGAGATAGCCGTTGTCGCCGTACGAAAACACCACGTCGTATTTGTTGACTGTGACTTCCCACTTGGCGTAAACCGTAGCGTCCGAGTCTGCCGCTTCGGAAAAGTCAAATTCCTGCGTGCCGTCGGCAGAGTCGTACCATCCCAAAAACGTGTAGCCGTCCTTGACGGGCTTGTTGACCGCAGACGGCGCGGACAGCTTGTCGCCCTCAGCAACGCCGGTCACGGGCGTGTATCCCGTCGGCCAATGTCCTCCGTCCAGCTCCCAGACGATGTTGTAAAGTCTTTTGAACGTCACGCTTACTTCCAGCTCCTTGTCCGCAATCAGCGTAAGCTTTGTTCCGGTTGCGTCCAGTCCGGTCGTCTGTATTGCTCCGTTGACCGTCCATACGTCCACCGTATAGCCGGAATTGGGCGCCGCGGCAAATTCTATACTCTTGTCCGCTCCCGCCTTGCTTCCGCTTACAAAGCTTTCGCCGTCCGCCGTTGCGGTGAGCGTTCCGTTTTCGCCTGCGCTGTATGTCACCTTGAAGCCGCTCTGACATGCCGCCAGAACGCCGGTCATCAACACAACCAGCACAACGAACCAAACATACGTTTTTTTAAATTTCATGATTTTTCTTCCTTTTTAAAATTTTTAGCGTCAACAAATTCACAATTTTGTGATATCTCAATTTAATATTAGCAGTTATTAACTGTTTTGTAAACATATTTCGTTCTCTTTTAAAAGAAAGTTCGTAAACCGATATTCAAATTTTTTGTTGATTTAATTTTTTTACGTTAAATTGCTCAATGCCGCAGGCAGCATCGGAAAGCGCGCCGCGTATAAACAGAGCAGTCTCCGAGCATAATTTTTGCAATGGAAACCAATCTGAAAAAATACAAGGAAAAAAGAAATTTTGCCGTTACGCCGGAGCCGTCGGGCAAAATCAAAAAAAGAGCCGGAAAAGAAAGAAAATTTTCCGTTCAGCTGCACTACGCCAGGTCAAGACACTTCGATTTCAGACTGGAGTGGGAGGGCGTTCTGTTGAGCTGGGCAGTGCCCAAGGGTCCGTCCTTCAACCCTTTAGACAAGCGTCTCGCCGTCCGCGTTGAGGACCACCCCGTCGATTATGCGGATTTCGAAGGCGTCATACCCAAAGGAGAATACGGCGGCGGAACGGTTTTGCTCTGGGACGAGGGGACCTGGACGCCGACGGGAGATTTCGACGCGGGGCTTGAAAACGGCTCTCTCAAAATCCGATTAAAGGGCAAAAGACTCAAAGGCGACTGGGCGCTTGTCAGGCTAAAGAGCGACAGCGCAAAAAATGACAGCGAAAACTGGCTGCTGATAAAAGAAAAAGACTCTTTTGCAAAGGACTCTGCCGGCATAACCGGCAAGGAAAAAAGCGTAAAAAGCGGCCTCGCCGGCAGCGGAATTGCAAAACAAAACGATTTGACCGCACGAAAAATCCCTTTCGAACGCGCCGACTTAATGCTTGCGCGGAGAGCTTCCGCTCCGCCCGCGCAGGACGGCTGGGTTTACGAAATAAAATACGACGGCTATCGTATAGCGGCGTATGCGCAAAACGGACAGGTGAGGCTTTTTACAAGAAACGGAAAAGATTTTTCCGAAAAGCTGCCCTCTGTCGCGCAGGCAATAAAAGCTTTGGCAAAGGGACGCGCGCTCGTGCTGGACGGCGAGGCGATAATCGCCGACGACGACGGCAGAAGCGATTTTCAGGCGCTTCAGAGACATTTCCGTCTCCAAGACGAAAGGCAGCCCGTTTACATGGTGTTCGACCTTTTGGCTCTCGACGGAGAGGATTTGCGCTCGCTTCCTCTTATCCGGAGGAAGCAGCGGCTGGAAAAGCTGCTTACGTCCGCTCCCGACGAAATAAGATTTTCCTCCCACGTGGAGGGCAAGGGACAAGAGTGCTTCGATGCCGCCAAAGAGCTTGGACTGGAGGGAATCATAGGCAAGAAAGCGGATTCGCTCTATTCCGGCAGCCGAAACGGCGACTGGATAAAGTTAAAATGCTACAACCGTCAGGAGTTCGTCGTGGGAGGCTATGTCCGCACCGCAAAAAAAACCGACGGTCTGAGCGCCGTTCTGCTGGGGTATTTCAAAAACGGAAGCCTGATATATGCCGGTCGTGCGGGCACGGGCTTCGGCTCGGCAGAGGTAAAGGCTCTGCTCAAGCAATTTAAGCCGGCAAAGACGGAAAAATGCCCGTTTTCCGCCGCTCCGCCGATAAAAAAAGACGAAACCGCATTCTGGCTCAAGCCGCAATTCGTTGCCGAAATCCAGTTTGCCGAGTGGACTAATGAAAACGTACTGCGGCAGGCAAGCTACAAGGGACTGCGCGAGGACAAGTCCGCGCGCGACGTAACGATTGAAAAACCGTCACCACCACGCCTTTCCGACGAGGCGTCTGCGGACGGCGACACGATATGCGGCGTTAAGATAAGCAGCCCGCAGCGGCTTGTCTACAGCTCGCCTCCCCTTTCCAAATCGGAGGTGGCGCATTATTACGCAGCGGCGGCGGAAAGGATGCTCAAATATGCGGGAGAACGCATAGTCAGCGTCGTGCGCTGTCACGAGGGCGTTTCTAAAGCATGCTTTTTCAAAAAGCATCCCGTCGGACAAAACGACGGCATAGGAATAACCGAAATAAAAAACTCCGAAGGCGAAAGCGGCGAATATTATTATATCAAAAACAAAACAGGTCTGATTTACGAGGTTCAGCTTGGCACTGTCGAATTTCACGTCTGGGGCAGCCGCGTCGAAAATGCCGAAAAGCCGGACATTATGGTTTTCGATTTGGATCCCGACGAAAAGCTGCCGGCAGAAAAAGTCAGACAGGGCGCGCGCGACGTAAAAAAAGTGCTGGACGGGCTGGGACTCAAGTCGTTTCTGAAGGTAAGCGGCGGAAAGGGCTATCATATCGTAGTTCCCCTGCTGCCGGACGCCGACTGGAAAAAGGTTTCCGAGTTTTCCAAAAGGGTGGCGGAAGCCGCCGAAAAAAAGTGGCCGGAAAGATACACCTCCAATATAAGAAAGGAGAAGCGAAAAGGAAAGATTTTTATCGACTGGGGCAGAAACGGGCGAGGCTCGACAAGCGTCGCCCCCTACTCTCTGCGTGCGCGGGCCGGCGCAAAGGTTTCCATGCCCGTTGCTTGGAGCGAGCTGGACAGCGTGCTTCCCGACGGAATAGGCTTAAACGACGCTCTTGCCAGATTAAAAAAGCCCGACCCGTGGAGAAATTTTTTCAACGTCCGTCAAAGCATATCCGATATCGCGGACGAGCCGCGTCGGAACAGTTAACAGCCGGCAACTGAACGGTCAATGGACTGTCAAGCAGCAACGTAAAAATAACCGTTTTGAAAAAAGAGACGAAGCCGTCGAGCACGGCGGCGACAGTTAAACCCCTTGAAAAAACTACGGCGAAAAATAAGGAAAAACCGCAGACCTAAAGATCTGCGGTTTTCCCATGGAGAGATAAAATACAAACAAAAACTTTTTTTTGAGATGAATTTTAAGCAACGGGGTCGGTATAGTTGTAATTCACTTTTACCGTATCGGACAAAGTCAGTCCGAAAGTCATCCACACAACGGCGCTTCCTCTGAAGTTGATTGTCGTCAAGTTCTTGCAATTCTGGAAAGCGTTTTTGTTGACGCTTGTAAGCGTTGCGGGCAGCACGATTGTCTTGACCTTGCAGTACAATTCACCCGACGTGGAATAATATCCGAAGCACTGCTGCTCGAGCGTCGCCAGCTTGCTGTCCGCCGACGTGTATATAGTATCCAAAGAAACGCCCTCGAACGCATAGCGCTTGATTGACACAACATTGTCGGGAAGATTGAAGGTATCCTCCGAACCGAATTTGCCTGCGGGCACCTGAACAAGAATCAGATTGTCTCCGTCCTTTGCATAAAGCACTCCGTCGATAACCTGATGCGTGGTGTTGGCTTGCGCAAGGGTAAAGCTCGTGAGAGTTGCGATTCCGCCGAACACGCCGTTTCCGAACTTGGAAACGTCCTGCACCGCAGGAAGCTCAACGGTCGTAAGGGAGGTGCCCATGAATACCTCGTCCTCCGCCTGCTTGATGACCGCATTTTCGCCGAAGGTCACGGACGTCAGAGTCGTAAGCTTCTGCAACGCGGCTTTTTTGAATGTAATGACGCGGTTGCCGAAATCAAGAGCCGACACGTTTGTGCCCTTGAACACTGTTTCGTTGAGCACCAAATCGTTTGCGGAATCCGTAAAGGTTACGTTTTCCAGCGTGGAGACGTTTTCAAAGGTCTTGCTTTCCAAGGTCAGGCTTCTCGCAGGGAAGACGATAGAAGTAAGAGACGTTCCTTTTATTATCTGTCCTTTTATCGTAAGCGCCTGGCTTCCGCCCTCCTCAAAGGTCAGAGCCTTGAGCGTGGTCACGCCGTCAAAGGCGTTTGCGCCCAATGTTTTGACCGTATTGGGTATTTCGACGTTTTCCAGAGACGTTCCCTTGAATGCGCTGCTGCCTATTGTGACAAGGTTTCCGTTCTCCGCGAAAACCACTTCGGTCAGAGTAGACACTCCGGAGAAAGCGTCCGTCATAAGCTCCACAACGTCCTCGCCGAGCACCACCTTGACTATGCCGGAGCCTGCAAACAGCTTGCCGCTGATTTTGGAAACGCCTGCGGGTACGGTAAAGATGTTGTTGTCAAACGTGTAGTTGACGGGTATGGCTGCCATAACCAGCCCGGTAGAATCCTTGTAATAGAGTATTCCGTCGTTTACCACAACGCTCGCTTCCGTTGTGCCCTCGTCTACGGCAAAGGTTTCCATGTTCGAGCCGAAGGGATTGTCTGCGGCAATAAAGCTTATGCTGCGGGGAAGCGTGATGGAAGTTATCTTCGTGCCGGCAAACACTTTGGCGGAGATTGTCGTGATCGAAACATTGCCTGTAGCAAAGGTCGCCGAAACGAGATTCGCACAGCTTTCAAAAGCGCTTCCGCCCAAAGTGGCAAGCGTCTTGGGCAGCACGACTGAAGTGATGAGCGTATTTTTGAACGCGCCCGTGTCGATAGTGGTCAAGCCCTCGTGAAGTACAAGCGCTCCTTCAAGCTTGGTGTTGGCAAACGCGCTGCCTTCTATCGTTCTCAAGCTCGCGGGGAAGCTTATGCTCGAAATGTTTGTACTCGTAAAGCCTCCGATTGTAGTGCAGCCGCTGTTTTCGCCGAAAATCACGTTTTCGAGATTAGCCAGATAGCCGAATCCTCTCAATGTCGCTATGCCGTCGGCAACGACAATGGTTTTCAAGGCAGACGCCGAATAAAATCCGTCTACCGAAACAAGAGAGGTCTCTCCCAGAGTATCGGGAAGATAAAGCACCTGATAGGCTGCGCCTATGGTATCGTCCGCAAAGCCGTAGAGCATTGTCGCGTCCCAGCTTGACGTTTTGAACAGCTCCTCGTCGGCAACGGGCTTAACGGCAAAGGTAAGCGTTTCCTCTCCACTCTTTCTTGCGGAGAAAACATATACATTGCTCTTAAGAAGTCCCGTAAAATGCGTTTCCGACTGCCACTCGTTGTTGTTGGACCAGCCTGCGGAGTATTCCCAGCCTGCGCCCATATCCACGACGTCTGCGGAGATGCTGTCTCCGATTTCATTTACGGTTGCGCCGAAGCGTTTGTCCGTGCCGAAAGAAACCGTTATATTTAAGTCTCCCGTCACCTCAAATCTGTAGGTGTTGGTAAATACATCCTCGACCAGATTGCCGTTGATGTAAAGTCTGTCAATGTAATATCCGTCTGCAGGCTCAAACGTAAGCTCGATAACGGAGCCGGTGACAACCTTGTCGCCGTTTTTAAATCCATTTATTACTACAGGATCTGGCAAGAACGTACCTGCCGCTTCGCCGTCGGGGTGCGCTACGGGCTTGTCGGAATGCAGAACGGCTATGCTTGCAAACATATCGCCGTTTTCTCCCTCGACAGTCCACTCTATGTCGGAAGTAGGCAGATTTATATATCCCTCCCTGACAAGCACGTCAAGCAGTCCGTAATAAGGCACCTCCTCGCCGTAAACAACTATTTTTCCGAAGCGTGAACGCATCCAGTCGGGGGAAGCCGTATCGGAGTTGAAATGGCGTCCCGACTCGTAAAACTCAATTGCCGCTTCCTCTGTCGAGAAAATCAGGATCATGCCCATCTCGTTGGGGAAGCCAAACGTGGATTGAGGCTGCATGGAGAAAATCACGAAATCGTACCAGGTGTAGAGCATACCCGACTGTCCGTTGGGATAATCGGTAATGCCTTCGTAGTAGCCATCGTTGTGATAATTTGTCCATCTCGGATCGATGTCCCAGCCGTAAACGGACATCATCTTCTCATAAAACGCGACGGTGAGGAAGTTGTCTTCCGCTTTAAGCTCGGGAGCCACGGCAACCGGCTCACCGTTCACATAGCTTTCTATTGTGTTCAAAAGCACGGGAGAGTTCGATGTAAGCATAATATTGCCTATAACCGCAGTGTACCTGCTGTCCGCAAGAGAGGGAGAGTCAATAGCCGCCTGCGCCCATGCCTCGTCTGCGAAAACTCTGCCGGAAAATCTGGTGATGTTTATGCCCGCGCTGCCCTGATTCTGTTCAATCCATACGTGCAGTCCGTAAGCGTTGTCGTTTTTGCCGTTAAACACGTCGATGCAGCTCGTGGAGGTCGTGTATCTGTGTCTTTGCAGCTCGTCGCGCATACCTATAGCCTGAGAAGCGAAAGGCTCGACGATATTTGTGCCCGTGCCTACGGAACCGGGAACGCCCATCGCGTAAAGCGTTTGAATCGTCCAGCATCCGTGAGGAGTGCCCTGAACTACTATACGTCCGCTCGTGGTCTGCGTTCCGCCTACGATAATGCCGTAAACTCTGCCTTCAACTTCGCCCGTAGAGGGAGTGTTCAAAAAATTATCGAGGTAATACAACGCGTCTGCGGCGTTTTCAAAAATACTGACCTTGAAGCCGCCCCTGTAGCCTGCGTCAATCGTATTGCCGAAAGTATCGCCGCTTGCGGTGAAACGGGCCATACCCACGTCGGAGTCATAAGCGACCTCGCTTGCGGTAAAAGCAGTGCCGTCTATAGAGGCTTCGCCTATAACCATAAGCATATCTCTCAAAATTTCCGCCTGCTCCGCAACGGGAAGCGTATCGTCAAAGCCGTAAACGAATTGTGCGGAAAGCTCTACCTTTGCGTCAAGGCTTTCTATAATATAAGTGTTTTCGTCGGTAAGCTCCGCCGGCTCGCCGTCGACAAGGAAGCTTTCGACATGATAACCGAGATTGGGAACAACCGAAACAACGACCGCGCTGCCTTCGGGTATGCGGGCAGGACTGTCCCAGAAGTCCTCGTCATCATCGGCTGTGAGCATTATGTAGCCGTTGGCTCCGTAAGAGAACACTACCTCGAACCTGTTGACCGTGACTTCCCACTTCGCATAAACTGTTTTATCCGAGCTGACGGGCGGAGTGAAATTAAATTCCTGCGTGCCGTCGGCAGAGGTGTACCAACCCAAAAAGGTGTAGCCGTCCTTGACGGGCTTGTTGACCGCTGACGGCGCGGTCAGCTTGTCGCCCTCAGCAACGCCGGTTACGGGAGTGTATCCAGTCGGCCAATGTCCTCCGTCCAGCTCCCAGCCGACGCTGTAAACTCTTTTGAACGTTACGCTTACCTCCAGCTCCTTGTCCGCAATCAGCGTAAGCTTTGTGCCCGTTGCGTCCAGTCCGGTCGTCTGTTTCGCTCCATTGACCGTCCATACGTCCACCGTATAGCCGGCATTCGCCGTCGCGGCAAATTCTATGCTCTTGTCCGCTCCGACCTTGCTTCCACTCGCAATGCTTGCGCCGTCCGACGTTGCGGTGAGCGTTCCGTTTTCGCCTGCGCTGTACGTCACCTTAAACCCGCTCTGACATGCCGCCAAAACGCTTGTCATCAACACCGCCAGCACGACAAGCCAAACAAGTATTTTGCTCTTTTTCATGGTCTTTCTCCTTTTTGATTTATTTCGTTTTTCAAACGACAATATCACATGTATTTTGTGATATCATAATTTAATATTAGCAACTATTAACTGTTTTGTCAATAGAATAGACGACTTTTCTTTGTGAAATTATCATCTCTTTCACCTGCCGTATTCTTCCCGGTATTTGCTTCTTCCGGCAATTTATGCGTCGGCTCATTAAAGCGACATTTAGACGCCCGATGTGCTTTGCTCAAAATATACACATTTTCCAAATACAATCGCCCTGTCACCTTACGATATTTTCCTTGTTTATGTAATTTTCGGGAAAAGAAAAGGATGATTTGACACTATTTAGTGTGAGCGCGATTTAATATTAGCAAATTTTAACTTTTTAGTCAACGAAATTTATTGACATTTTTAACCAAAAACTTTATACTGATAAAAAACAACGGAGTCGAGGAAAACAAAACAATTATGTATTCTGTCGAAATTTTGAAAAAACTTCAGGACGCTATGCTTGAGCGCACCGACCTGATAAACCGGCTGGCGGAAATTCATCACTCGCGCACACGGGAGCTGCTCAACGGAAGCAACGCCCTGTTTGACGCGTCGTCCGTTTTCAACAATCTGAAATACAGCGTTCTGCAAACCATAGACAGCGCGCACGATATATGTATCAGCGAGCTAGCAAAGTCAATGGGCTTTACTTTGCCTTATCTGAGTCTGCTTATTTCGCAGCTGGAGGAGGATGACCTCGTCCTGCGCTATCTGAAGGACAACAATCGACGCACCAATTATGTCAGACTGTCCGCAAACGGAACTGAATTGATGCTCAAAATGAAAAATTCGGGCGACATCGCTTTTCACGAGCTGCTTTGCTCGTCACTCACCGACAAGGAAATTTTCGACCTTACATGTATTTACGATTATATACTTGCCGTGTACGAGAAAAAGCCTCGTACTCCTTCGGACAAAAAAGACGCAGATACCTTTGCCCTTTGCAAGCGTCTCAAGGACCAAATCAACACGGAATCCAGACTGCTCAACACCTGTTTGATATTGCCCGTTTTCACGGGAAAAACCGCCAACAAGACCAGGCAAAACATTTTGGACAACGAGGTTTTGTCTATCGTTGACGAAAACGGTCCGATAAAAATGCAGGACGTCGCAGAAAAAATCGACGCTCCGCCCTATCAGATAGGACGAATCACCGAAAGACTTGTCAAAAGCAACCTGGTGCAGCGCTCAAAGCTGCCCGCAGACAGAAAGGTGGTTATTCTTCAGATGACGGAAAGCGGCAGGGATTTTATCAAAAAGAACAACGAGCTCATGCAAATACTTGTCGGCGAGCTAGTAGAGCCGCTCAGCGAAGCGGAGCTGGAAAAGCTTTACAGATATATTGTCGTAGCGTCCAAAACCATGAGAAAAGTGATAAACGCCACAGCTGTCGTCACCGAATATTCGGAATTTTCCGCCTGAGCGACAAAGTATCTTTGTTTATTCGATAAATTTAATATCAGTAAAATTTAACAAGCCTGCGAAAGCAGGCTTTTTTCCGTCGTTTTGCGGCGCAGCTTCACCCGAAAAAGCTTGAATATATTTTTGAACAAATGCCCTTTGACTGGCTATTATTTTTTAAAAAGCAAACTCGATTTGTTCCGATTTTTTAAAAAGAAAAATAAAAAAGCGCACGTTTAAAATTCACTGTTCAAACATTTGACGGGGGCATAACAGTATATATTATATAGATAGGCGTCTCTGAGAAACCGGGCACAATTTCATATATTATATAGATAGAAAAAACAAATTTGAAACATTATATTATAGTAGGAAAACAAAATCCCACCCGTTGCGACGGGCGGGATTTTTGGTTCAGGATAAATTTTCAGGCTTGCACGTCTTGCTCGGGTGCAGGCTGCTCTTCGGTTTTTTCCGTCCAGACGGCATACAACACCGTCCCGTCGGGAGCGTCGTTCAGTTTGTCGGCGGTGTATTCCGCAGACGTCCCTCCCGCAGTTGTCGTCCATCCGACAAAATCATAACCCTCGCGCGTAGGAGCGGTAAGAGCATTTACGGGCTCACCGTCTACAATGCGGTAGTTTTCAATTTCGCCTTTTGTCACCGACACTACGTAGCTCTTGTCGTCAGACAACACGCAACCGAACACAACGGGACGATAACCCGAGTTCCAACGTGCCCCCCAACCTGCGCCCGCAGCTTTGCTTTCGCAATATATCGTCAACGAATTGCAGCCGTAAAACACGTGATTGCCCAAGTAAGACACCTGAGCGCCAATGGTTATGCCCGAAAGCGACGTACACCCTCTGAAAGCGTAGTTGCCGATACTCGCGACGCTTGAAGGGACGACAACGGTTTCCAGACTCTTGCAGTCGAGAAACGCGCTTATTCCTATCTGCGTCAAGCCTTCGTTGAGCGTAAAAGATTTCAAGGACACACAGCCGTAAAAGGCATAGTTTCCGACACTTGTCACCGACGCGGGCAGCGAAACATTGTCCAGAGAGGAGCAGCCGTAAAAGGCATAGTTTCCGATTTGCTTGAGCCCGCTGCCGAAATTCACTTCTTTGAGCGACTCGCAGCGGTAAAACATGCGCGTACCCAAAGTTTCAAGCCCGTCTCCCAGCGTAACCGACTGAAGATTGGAACAGCCGCTGAATATATTTTCGCCTATCTCCTCTACGCCGCCGCCAATGATGACGTTTCTCAATCCGCTGCCGTAGAAAGCATAGTCGGAGATGCTTGTCACGCTGTCTGGTATGATTATTTCCGCAAGGCTTAGACAGTTGTAAAACGCCGAGCGTCCTATAGAAGTCACGCCCTCAGGAATAGTTACCCTGCTCAAAAACATACAGCCGTAAAACATGTAATCGGGAATACTCCCCATTCCTCCGGACAATTTCACATCCATTAAAAACATGCAGTTGTAAAACGCCGCCCTTCCGACAATTTCAACCGAATCGGGAATAGCCACTTCAAGTATCATTGCGCCATAAAAAGCGTAATCGGCTATACCTCTCGTTTTCGAATCCAGCGTTATGTACATATCCGAGCTGTTCAGCCCCACAGCCCAGTCGTCCACATAAACCACGCCGGAGGTTCTCTGCCAGATTCCCGAGCCGTAAAAGGCATAAGTTCCTATACGCTCCAAACAATCGGGCAAGCCTCCTATAAACGAAGTGGAAGTGATTGACGTACAGCCGTAAAAGGCGTAGCTGCCGATTACTTTGAGGCTGTCTCCCAGCTGAAAGCTCTGCAAAGCGGTGCAGCCGGCAAAAGCGTATTCTCCTATGCTTTCAACGCCGCCGTTGCCGAACACTACGGCTCTTAGCGCAGTGCAGTTGTAAAACGCACGGTTGCCTATCGTTTTGACGCTCGAGGGAATCAATATATCCCTGAGCTGCTCGCAGCCGGCAAGCGCTCTCGCTCCTATGCCGACGGTGTCGCCGCGCACCGAAACGCTCACAGCCTGCATATTGTTTATGCCAACCAGCCAGTTTTCCACATAAACAAGGTCGTCCGTCTCGCTCCAAAACGCAGTCGACGCAAACGCGTATTCGCCTATGGAAAGTATGTCGCCTACGATTTCCGCCTCAAAGAGCCTTGTGCAGTTGTAAAACGCAGCTTCTCCTATTACAACTCCGTTGCCGGCAATCTCTATTCTTTCCAGAGAAGCGCAAGCCGAAAACGCGTAAGCGCCGATTTCCGTTAAGTTTTCTCCGAATATCGCTTCTTTTACAGAAGCACAGCGATAAAAGGCGTAGTCTCCGATAGTTGTCAGACCGTCTCCCAGTTCGAGCGTTTCCGCTGAGGAGCAAACTGTAAAAGCATAATCGCCTATTGTCGTGACGCTGTCGGGGATTGAAATGGCGGTCAGCGCCTCGCAGTTGGAAAACGCGTATTCTCCAATGCTTTGCACTCCGTCGGGGATGGTTATCGACGTCAGCGCGCGGCAGTAGGAAAAGGTATAAGACGGAATTTCCGTCAGCCCCGACGGGAGATTGATTGCTTCCAGACGACGGCAGCTCTGAAAAGCATACTCGCCGATACTCTCCACGCTTTGGGGCAGCGAAACGGTCGTCAGATACGCGCAGTTGTAAAACGCGCGGCGGGCAATCGTTTTTACGCTCTCAGGAATCGTGACTCCGGTCAAGCGGCTGTTGTTGGCGAATGCTCCTTCGCCTATGCTCGTGACAGGCTTTCCGCGAAAAACGCTGTCTATCGTGACGTTTCCCGATGCCGAGCCTATGCCTGTGACCTCATATTCCGTATTTGCGTTTATCAGTCGGTAAGAAATGCCCGACTCCTGCTCCCGTACAAAGGATATCGGCTCAGACCAATCGGAATCCCGATAAGTCTCCTTGTCGCCCATAGCCTTGACGCGGATTTCATATTCGCCCGCCGCCAAGGGCGACAACGAATACGAGTTTTCGGCTACGGGATATTCCGCGCCGTTTATCTCTACCGTATAACGTACCGCTCCGCCGATTTTATACCACGTCAGCGCCAATGTATTCTGATTTATCGTTAGACCGGTAGGCGCAATCAGCTTGGGCGTAAAGTTGCATGCCGTCAAAACAAGAAGGCTTAAGAGAAACAACGCCGATGTAATTGTAAATTTAAAAAATTTCCTCATTTTTTCCTCCTTGAATACTATTTTTTGTCGTGAGTCAGTTCCTTTTTAAGCTTTCTGTCGCGAACTATCTCGTGCAGCCACTTGAATTTGAACTTTCTCACCGCAATATCCAAAAGGAATAACGCAAGCGCCGTAATGATAAACATCCATCTGGGATCGAATTCCCGTTCCAGCGTACGCGAAAAGTCATCGAAAATTTCCCACGGCGCTGCCGACGAAACAACTGCGCCGCCGCCCCTTGCGGCAATAAGCTCCAAAAGCTCCGCGTTTTGCGCTTCGTCCACAAAAACATTGTATTCTTCGGAATAAGAAAAGGCTTTGTATGTTGTGTAGCTGTCGTTTACCGTACCGTCCGCCGCCTTTTTCTCTATTCGAATTTCGTGAACTCCGGGCTGTTTCAAAACGAACTCGATTTTGGCAAAGCCGTCGTTGACTGTGGGAGTAAATTTCTGTACTGCAGATTGGTCGGCGGTATTCTGCTGTGTTACCGTTACCTCCAGCGATTCGTTTTCCGACAGCGACGTGTAAATACTCAGCGAGGTAATATAATTTTCCTCGGTCAGTCTCGTATCTATCGCTCCCGGCTTTATATTTTTGACGGGAAACAGGCAGTTTATTGTGTTTAACAGAATTTTTCGTCCCGTCTCGCTTTCCAGAAATTCGGACGACCAAGTGCCGTTCAAATCGCACATAAAGCTGCCGACAGCGCCTTGACCGAGCTTCCATTGCGCCAAAATGGGAACAAACTCAGCCATAAGAGGCACGTTTGCGCCGCTTTTGATTTTGGTGCCGTAAAAACCGCCCAACTCGGGCAGAAGGCTTTCGTCAACGCCGTTGAGCACCGCCGTATGGTCGCGCACCTTCGGTGTAAACGGTTCGGGATTGTAAGCCGTTATCTGAGGGATATCCATATCCTCGCGCATAATGCCGGGAAGCGTTGTGGCGTCCCAGATGTTGTAAAATACGCCGCCGCCTATCTCTGTCGCTGCCTGCATGTTCTGCGCCGCCTTGCTGTCCACGCCGATGGCGACTATGGACAAAGTTATCCCGGACGAAGCGTTGTTTTTTATCGCGCCGCCGTAACCGCCCACCTGATTTATGGGGTCAGTCCACAAAGCGTCGCTCGGTTCGCCGTCGGTGACGAGAATTATATGTCTTCTCTCGACGTTGCGAAGACCTCTCAAGGCTGCGCCCGCGCGTTCTATCGCACCGGTAAACACCGTACCGCCGCCTATCTCGATTTTTTCTATCGCGGCTTCAATTTTAGCTCTCTGCGGCAGGGGAGTCATCTCCAAATCCTCGCTGTAATCTTCTTCCAGCGTCATCACGCCGCAATAGTCCCTTTCGGTAAGAGAAAGCAGACTGGACATTGCGCCTTCCTTTGCAAGGTCGAGCTTGGTTTTTCCGCCGCTGCCGTCCACTCTCATATCCATACTTCCCGAGCGGTCGATGATTATCACCACGCCGACGGGAGGGGTGTAGTCTATCGCCTGTACGGGCAGCATTTGCTGATAAAGCGTCCCCGCCATATCGTTTCGGTCATAAGTGTTGGCAACCGAATCGCCCGCGCCGTCCTCCTTGTTTCCGCCTACGGTAAACAGTCCTCCGCCTATGTCGTTTACGTAAGAATACAGCAACCGGTCAAAGCCCGCAGGCATGTCGGCGTTGGCTATGTTCATCAGAATAATTTCGTCGTATTGCCTCAGCTCGTCGAGCGTAGAGGGCATTTCCTCCCGGTTAAATACGTTTACCACGTCGACATTGAACTGCTCGCTCAAAATTTCGGCAAGCTTTGCGGATTCGTCCGCATTACGCTCCACAATCAGAACGTCGTCGAAAACCTCGAGATATATATACGAGTTGAAAATATTGTTCTGATTCAAAGTATCGTCGTCGTTTGAAATCTCAAAGCTCAACGCATGAAGCCCCTGTTCCTCGAAGCTGTGTTCAAACTCCACCGTCTGAGTGCCGCTGACAAGGTTTATAGCATGCGGCTCTCCAACAGCTACGCCGTTGTCCAGCAGGGTTACGCTTGCGGAACCGGCAAATGAACTTTGCAGAGAAAGACTTATTTTGAAAGTATCGTTTACCACCACGTTGTAGTCGGGCAGCGTAACTCCGAGCAACAGCACTTCGTTGTCGGTGTGCGCGGCAGGAAAGTGCACCGTGTCTATGGAAATCCCCGTTGCGGCTATCGAGCGTATTACCGTTGCGGCGCTTCTGTCAGTCTCCGCGCCGTCGGAAAGAAGCACGATTTTACCCGACTCGGGATTTTCAAATATTGCGCTCGCGTATTGCAGAGCGGACTCTATATCCGTTGCGGATTCGTCCGGCTTGTCCGCTTCGAGATACTGCTGATAAGCCCGACTCTTGTCAGTCGTAAGCGGCGCCGCATATATCTGGTCAAAACCAAAAACAACAATTCCCACGCGCATAGAGGAGTCGCATTCGTTTAAAACCGATTGAACAAAGCTGTTTTTTGCCTCCTCCGTCTGGCTATTGCTGAAAGAGCCGTCCACAAGCAAAATAAGCTCGTTTTGAGTGTTGGGCACTTCGTATTTGAAGTTGATGCCCGAAAGTACCGATATACTCAGAACCATGACCAGCATGTGCAGAACGATAGACGTTATGCGGTTTCTCGTTTTCCGATAGCGTTTTGACATGCGGAAATAAGGAAACAACGCAAAAAACAACGCCGGAATCAGCAACAGCAACAACCATGGGTGAGCAAATTCTATCTGAAAATTCGTCATGTCGCTACGCCTCCGTTAAAAATGCTCGCGCGTTTGCAAAATCCATTCGATGAATTCCAGCGCAACAAGCGCAATCGCAAAATAAAGCAGCAAATCAAAATCATTGAACTGCTCGGGGATATCGACATAAGGGCTGTAAAGCTCCTCCAAGACAAGGCCGATATCGCTTTCGGCAGCAGCAATTCTGACATAAAAACGCTCAACCGTTTCCACTCCCGACAAGGGAATCTGCGAAACCGTGTACGTACCGGGACGAACCGCTTCTATTCCGGCGGGAAATTCGTCGAACTCAGTTTTTGTTCCTACGGAATCGGTCACCGTGAGAAAAGGACCTTTGGCATTGAGCGTGACAGTATCGTTTACTTCAAATATATACTTTGCCGAGCTTCCCATTTCTACCGAATCGGTGATTGTGGAAGGGAAAAAGTAGCTTATCATGTTGTACATAAGCGAAGGAAAGCCCGCAAGCACAGAAAAGTTCGAGCTGTTGAGACTGAAGGTCAAAAGAGCTATTTTCACGCCCGGCTCGTTTTTAATCATAAGCGCGGGGTCGTTTCCTATGTAAAGCAACGTCTCAAAGCCGTCTGCCAAAGTCACCCTTTTGTATTTGCTGACCGTTATCTCCTCCGCGTTTACCCTGTCGGTAATCGGATGCGCGCCGCCGCTTCTGAGCGTAAAATCTCCCGAAACGTCGTTTGCGTTGAGAGTTATTCCAGCGCCTTCGGGAGAAACGTCGGGATTGATAAGAAACACCACTCCGTCGGTAGGCAGAATCTCGGGCATTTTGTGCTCGAATATATAAAAATCAAAGCCGGCGATTTCGGGTATGGCGTTTTCGCCTCTTACCTCCGTCAGGTCGATGTCCCACCTCGAGGACAACGAGTCGCGCAAACCGATAAGTATGCCGCTCACAAAAGGATTTGGTTTCGGACTGGCATATTGTATATTGATTTTCTGAGGCGTGCCTCCATACAGATAAAAGGTGTCGTCATAAGAAAACGAATCGGTAAGTACGGCTCCTCCGGCGTCGACGGCTTCTACAGACACTCGAACATAGTCGAACATATAAATCATCATATCCACGCTGTCGGAATTGAATTCCACAGTCACCGTTTCGCCGACGTCGCAGCGGGCGGGCAAGCTGAGTATTTCCGTTCTGTCCTGTCCGTTTACGCCATATACTTCGCAGTTGACGCGAAGATTTGCGCCTATTCCGTAGCTTGCGACTTCAACTGAAAAGGAATAAAAATTTTCATCCATCTCCGCCGAGGCGCTTACAATCGCGGCATTCCACTCCGTGTCAACGCCGACGTCTATCACGTCCACTATTCCCGAATCGATAAATTCCTTTCCGGTGTAAAGTCTGACCGAAGCGGTAGGATTTTCCTCCAAAACCTGCTCCGCAAGCTCCATACCGGCATCGATATCCGCCACTCCGTATGTGCAGTGGACGGGCACGTTGTTTTCGCAGCGCGCAAGCTCGTCAAGCTGTGCCATCAATTCTTCACGCATAGTCTGGTCGGCTCTGCGCGCTATAAAAGCGGGCTGCTCGTCAACCAGAATAACGGTTATAATCCCTGATTGCGAAAATGTTTCCTCGGCAAGCTCCTTCACCTGCCCGATAGCGCGGACAAAACGAGTGTCCGCTCCGTCGGTGGCAAGCATGCCCGCCGAAGCGTCGATTAATGCAATCCTCTCGTTGCTCTCCATTTTCTCCGCGCGTATCACGGGCTGTGCCAGAATCATTGCGCAGGCGGCAATGATGAGCAGCTGGCAAATCAGTATGATTAAATTACGCAGGCGGCTGATGGGGATTTTCTTTTTTCGATATTTCAAGCTCAATTCCCAGATGTAAGTGCTGGAAACGAGCTTCTGCTGATAATTCGGCTTGAGGATATATATGAGAATAAGTACCGCTATTCCCAACAATCCCAGCAAGCCAAGAGGTAACAAAATACTCATTCCATAATACCTGCCTTCAATAACTCTCCGAACAGCATTCTTTCTATGGGCTTGTCGGTAGTCACGGAGATGAAATCCGCTCCTCTCGACGTGCAGAAAGATTTGATGTCCGCTTTCAGATCCCTTAGCGCCTCCTGATATGCCAGCTGCAGGCTGCGCGTTATCCTCAATTTCATGTTTCTGGGGTCGCCGATATCTCCCGACTCCACGTCAATAAGGTTTACCCGTCCGCTGTAAGCAGGGTCTACCTCGTCGGGGGAAAGCAGCTGCAAAACAAGCACCTGCCGTTTTTTGTAGGTAAGATAGTCTATTGCTTTCTTCCAGTCCTTTCTCGTAAGAAAATCCGAAATTATGACAGACAAACCGTTGTTCGAGCCGGTGTTGACACAGCTTGTCACTGCTTCCGAGATATCCGCGTCCTCCGAAAAATCGATATTCTCAAGCATGCTTATCGCTCTGAAAAACGTGTTTTTCCCGATAATCGTGCCGAAAGGGTCCTCGACGGCGCCCTCCTTTATCAGCTTGAAGGACACCTTGTCCATATTGTGCACCGACAAAAAACCAAGAGCAGCCGCAACGCTTACGGCATAAGCCGCTTTGCCGCGGTTCTCCTTCCCCATAGAAGCCGAGCAGTCAAGAAAAATCTGCACGTCCATCTGTCTCTCGTCGGTAAACAGCCGTATGAAATATTTTTCAAACCTGCTGTACAAGTTCCAGTCTATACGGCGTATATCGTCGCCCAGCTGATATTCCCGATAGTCGGCAAACTCAACCGTCTGCCCGTAAGAACGGACAAAGTGCTTTCCGCCGAAATAACCCGACAAATCTGCCCGAAGATTCAACGCCAGCGTTTCCAAACGACTGAAAAACTCATCGTTTAAATAAGCGCTTTTCATTATTTTCTCCCGAGCTTACGCTTTCCCTTGCCGTCCTCCGTCTGACCGGACTGCACGTTTTCCGTCACGGTGGCAGTCTCCGCATTTTCGGTTTTAGGCGTCTTGCGGTGGTTCAGCTCGTCGATAATCATTTTGATTACGTCATCCTGACTTACGCGCTCGGCAACCGCTTCGAAATTCATTTTAATTCTGTGACGCAGCACGGGGAACGCCAACTCGTTGAGGTCGCCGTAGGACACGTTGAAACGTCCTTTCATCAGCGCCTTGACCTTTGCCGCCGAAATCAACGCCTGCCCGGCACGGGGGCTGGCGCCCAGCCTTATGTATTTTTTCGCCGCTTCCGTAGAGCAGTCGCTGTCGGGATGCGTGGCGGAAACAAGCACCATAGCGTAACGCATAACGTCCTCCGCTACGGGTATGGCGTTTGCCGTCTTTCTCATTTCCAGCAAATCCTCTCCGCTGCAAGCAACGTCGGCGACCTCCGCCATTGTCTTCTGCGTCATGTCGACAATCTGCATAAGCTCCTCGAGGTTGGGGTTGTTGACAATGATTTTGAACATAAATCTGTCCATCTGCGCTTCAGGCAGCGGATAGGTTCCGTCCTGTTCTATGGGGTTCTGCGTCGCAAGCACGAAGAACGGCTCGTTAAGCTTTCTCGACACGCCCATAACGGTAACAGTGTGCTCCTGCATTGCTTCGAGCAACGCGGACTGCGTTTTCGGCGTTGCTCTGTTGATTTCGTCCGCAAGGATAATATTGCTGAAAATGGGACCCGGTTGGAAGTTGAACTGAGAGTTGCCCGCCTCGTCCTTGACTATTATGTTGGTGCCCGTAACGTCTGCGGGCATAAGGTCGGGAGTAAACTGAATTCTTGAAAAGGGCAGATTGAACACGCGGCCGAGACTTCTTACCAATCTTGTTTTTCCTACGCCGGGAACGCCCTCGAGCAGCACGTTTCCTCCTGCGATCATGGCGATAACCGCGCCTTCCACAACGTCCTTTTGTCCGATTACGTCTCTTTTGATTTGCTCGAAAATGTTTTTGCACTGTACGCTGAATTTTTCAATGTTTGCTTCTGTTACCATATTTTTTTCCTTTATTTGTTTGTTTGATTTTTGGGGGAGAGGGGTTATTTAAGAATATTGAAATACGCCTCGATGATGATACGCAAATCCTCGGGGATTTCTTCTCCTGAGGAAAGCATTTCCACAATCAAATCGTAATATTGTCCGAACACGTCGCGATAGTACGTCGCCTCGTCGATAATCTGGTTGGCAGGCTCATATTTGCCGCCGCCCTGCTGAACCGGGTTGGAGTCGTCGCCGTCTCCGTCGTTCTGCGATTCGCCGGGTTGATCGGGCGGCTGATCGGAAGGCTCTCCCTGTCCGTCGCCTGATTCTCCCAGCTGCTCGAACAAAGCGAAAATTTCCATATTGCCCTGTACGTCGTCCTCCTGCCGATAAGGATCAGCGTATCCGTCCGACCAGCCGGCAAAAGCCCAACCGTCGTCCGCCGAAGCGTATACGAGAGACCCCGCCTCTCCCTGCGCCACTATCTGGAATTCTTCTCCTTCTATTATGCCGCCCTGACCGCCTTCCACGAAATAACTGACTTCAAATTCGATTATCGGTTCGGGAGGCAGCGTGGTGTCGATTATCTCGCCGATCGTGGGCAGCAGTCCGTAATAACTTAACGTGTTGACCGTAGTCAAGGAAAGTCCGAGCACACCGAACACGCTCACAAGCGCGATAAGAGTTGCGGAAATACGAAAGTTCAGCTTCCTGCGGTCGGTTTCTTTCAATTTTTCCTGTGCGTCGGCGCGCTGACGCCGTGCCATAAAATCATCCGCCCCGGAAAGCTCGGTCATGGTTATCATGCGTTCTTCCAGCCCGAGTTGGTCTACGCGTCGCGCAATCTGCATATCCGTGGGACGAAAACGCCTGTAATAAAACAAAGGCGTAAGCCCGCCTGCAACAACGACGAGAGCAAGAAGCGAGTACCACAAGCCGTTTTTCTCAAATGCCCAAGTCAAAGCTGCAACAATCAACATGGCGGCAAAACCGATAACAAGGGAGACTAACGCCGCTTTGAGCCAGCCTTCCCTTTCAAGTCTTTTCCTGTGTTGACTGAAAAGTTGTTTGCTATCCATTTCAGAACTCCTTTCGCCGATTGAAACGGCGCTTGTAAAATTGGTCTAATTCATATTTCAAGTCACCGAACCCGTCGGGCTCGGTGACTTGTTTGCATAAACCAAATTCAGTTGACTTTGCAAAACAAAGATGTAAAAATTTTAAGCTTTAATTGCCGGCATTGCGCGTCGCCCAGACTATGCTCGCGCCGCAGCCCTCGTTCCACTCGGAGCTCCAGCCGGAAGGAATTTCGTCGGACGCGATTTCGGATGTTATCGTCTGCTCGGACGTCCAACCCTTGAACGCGTTTGCGCCTATGGTTGTCACCGACGCTTTGAGAACAAAATCAAGACTCGTGCAGCCCTCGAAGGCATTTGCGCCTATAGTCTTAAGTCCGAAAGGCAAATTCAGCTCTGTCAGTGACGAGCAGTTGAGGAAAGCTGCCGCATTGATTGCGGAAATGCCGTTTCTCTCGTTTTCTACGGTCACGCTTTCCAACGCCGTGCAGTTTGCGAACATCCTGTCGTAAATCGTAGTGGCAATCAACGCCGTGTGGACAAGCGTAACGCTGACAAGCTGCTCGCAGTTTTCAAACATAGACTTGGGAGAACCAAAAGCGCCGTTAAGATAAAGCGTTATTTCTTCAATAGCCGTCCCGCTGAAAATGAATTCTCCGTCGAAATAGCAGTTGGAGGGAATAACAACCGTCTTGAGTCCCGAGCAGCCGTAAAACGCATAACCGCCGATATCGTAATATGCTCCGCGATAACCGCTGGTCGGGTCTCTGCCCTCTCTTACGAAGGAGACAAGCTCAGTGCAGCCCTCGAAAGCATGAGCGCCTATCGCATAATACGCCGTCGAGCTTCCGCTCCTGCTGTATTCGGGGAGAGTTATGCTTGTAAGCGACGTGCAGCCGTAAAATGCGTATTGACCTATCGTCAGAGCCTCTGTCATCCACTCCGCTCCGCTTTGGGCAAAAGTAAGAGCTTCGAGTCCGGTACAGCCGGCAAAGCAGCGGGTGCCTAATGCGCTTGCCTGAGTCGTAATAGTTACGTTGCCGTTTCTGTCGGTAGTAACCTTTTGAGGCGCTCTGACGCGGCGGGGCAGTTCTACGTTCACGAGAGAGACACAGTTTTCAAATGCCGAGTTACCCATGGACAAAACGCTGCTTCCGTTTTCTCCGAATGTAATCTGAGCAAGGTCGGCGCAGTCTTTGAAAGCATTGTTGCCTATCGTAGTCACGTTTTTGCCTATATAAATGCTCTCGATACCCGAACCCATAAACGCTTCCGCTTTGATTTCGGTAACGCCGTCGTGCAGCTCGACCTCCTTGAGGTCAACGCAATTTGCGAACATGCCCTGCGGTATAACCGTCATAGAACTAGGTATGACAACCTTAGTAACTCCTGTGCCGGCAAAGGCGTAGTCGCCTGCGGTCATGCCCTGCTCGATGACGTACTCGCCCGTCGCCGAAGCGGGAACATACAGAATCTGCGTTCCGTCATAATCGAGGAGCTCGCCTGCGCTGCCCAGTTTGTAAGCGGAGTTGCCTTCCGAAACGGTCAAGGTTTCGAGGTTGTCGCAATCGAGGAACACGCTTGTTCCCATGCTGACCACGGAATCGGGTATATAAACCTCTGTCAATGCCGTGCAGCCCTTGAACGCGTAGCTGCCTATCGTGTTGACGCTTCTTAAATCAACGGAAGCAAGACTCGTGCAGCCTTCAAAAGTGTTGTTTCCGATTTCCTTGATGTTGGACAAATCTATGCTTTCGAGGCTGATGCAATCCTTGAACGCGGTATTGCCCAATCTGATTATATTTGCGGGCAGTATAACCTCTTTCAAAGAGGCGCAGCCGCTGAAATAGCTTGTGTTGAGATAAGTCAGATTGTTGCCTATCGGCGCGTAAATTTCAACTCTCTCAAGCTGGGCGCAGTTCAAAAACTCATTGAGTCCCGTGTTGCCGAATTTGGTGAGCGTTGCCGGGATGACTATGCTCTTTATTCCCGAATTCTGGAAAGCATATTGCTCTATCGTTTCGACGCTTTCGGGAATTTCCACAGTTTCAATGGGACAATTTTTGAACATATATTGTCCTATCGTCTTGAGATTTGCCGACAAGGTGATGTTTTTCAAGCTCGTGCAGTCGAGGAACAGACCTGTAGTTCCTACAAGCGTCGTCACGCTGTCAGGCATAACAAAGGTCTCCAACGCGCTGCAATATCTGAACGCAGCGTTGCCTATTTCCTGCAATTTGCTGTTTTCTTCAAATTCAACCGAAGTCAGAGACTTGCAGCCTTCAAAGAAGAAGTTGGGCATTCTGGTCAATCGCGCGGGAAGATGCACTCTTTCCAAAGCGCTCCAACCGAACATAGTGGCATTGTAGTTTGACGAAGTGCTGCCGCCGGGAGCCGTCGCGTCAAAGGTTATGTCTTCTGTTCCGCCGTCCTCGAATATGACGTCGGTCACCATAGACTTCTGGAACACGCCGTATCCGAGATAAGTCACTGTCTTGGATATATTGACCGTCCTCAGGTTGACTGCTTCAGCAAAAGCTCTCGTTTCTATGTTCAATGTACCTTCGGGCACGGTGTAGCTTTCTCCTGCCTTGCCGGTAGGATAGCAAATCAGACGATTGCCGTCGGAGTTGAAAAGCACGCCGTCTACGGAGGTGAAGTTTTCGCTTCCGTCCGCAACCAGAATTTCTTCAAGAGAAGTGCAGCCGACAACATTGCTCCACCAGAACTGAGTCATTCTGGAAGAAAGCGTTAAGCTTGTAAGAGCGGTGCAGTCGAGGAACACGCCGTATTTTCTCATGGTCTGCACGTAAGTGGCGGTATGCGCCTTGTTGCTGCTGTGGACATATTCTTCGCCAAGCGCTACTACGGTTTCGGGCACGACAAATTCCGTCAGACCCGTGCCACGGAACGCTCCCGCCTTGATATCGGTAAGCTTGCCGTTTGCCGCATCCTCGAATGTAACGGACGTAAGCGTAGGGATTTGTTCAAACGCACGCGCCCCGATAGACGTCATACGGGCGGGTATCTCGATTGTCGTAAGTCCTGTCTGGGCAAACACGCCTTGACTGTCAGTGGGCATATTGCTCGAACGGTTGTCTTCCAACACGAGCGCCGGAGCAACGCCCTCTCCGACGTAAGGCTGAAATACGACGCTTGTAAGAGTTTTCACCTGGAAGAACGCGTTTTTGCCGATACTCGTCACCGAAGCGGGTATGGAAATGCTTACAAGCGACGTTCCCTTGAAAGCCTCCGCGCCTATCCTGTCAAGATTATCGGGCAGCGTTATGCTTGTGAGCGACGAACCGAAAACCGCCGCAGTGTTGCCCAAAGTAGTGACCGACGTATTGGAAAGGTCAATCGTAGCGAGCGCCGAGCCGGTAAACGTATAATTTCCTATTGAAGAAAGCAGGCAGCCTTCAGCGAATTCCACCGAAGAAAGCTCGGGACAATCTCTCAGAGCGCTGAGTCCCAGCGTCGTCAGAGAAGCAGGAATAAACACACTCTGTAGATTTGCGCAATAAAACGCATAGTCGCCGACTCTCGTCACGCCTTCGGCAAGAGTAATATGCGTGAGGCGTGAATAATGGAACGCGTATGCTCCGATAAATTCCACCGTGCCCGCCAGAGGCTGATCATCCGAAATTTCCGTCCTGCCGGCGGGGAAGTAGACCAGCTGCTTTCCGTCCTTGGTGTAAAGCACGCCGTTTTCGGATTTGTACTTTGCATTGTCTTCATGTATTTCGATGCTTGTCAGATTGGCGGAGTTTCCGAACATCGCCTTGTGAATACCGTCGGTTGAAGCCACAAACTCGGTTCTTGCAGGCAAATTCAACGAGGTCAAAGCGGAGTTTACGAATACGTAGCCGCTGCTCGTGCCTATTTTCAAGGTTGCCGCCGCGTTTTCGTCATCCGGCTCAAACACCAGCGAAACGAGCGAATAGGTGTTCTGGAACGCATAGTCGCCTATCGTCGCCACCGTATTGGAAATGTAAAATTCAGTTATGCCGGAGCCTGAAAAAGCATAGTTGTCAATCGTGACCAGGTTGGACATAGGATTGTCGCCATCGTCCTTTTCAAACGTGACGGAGGTCAGATTGGTCAGGTTGTAGAACGCGTATCTGCCCAAAGCGGTAAGACGCGCGGGGAGCACAACCGTACTCAGTGACGAACAGCCGATAAATACGCCCGTAGTATTTCTGGTCGCAGTGCCGGCAATTGTAAGAGGCTGTTCGCCGCCGCCGGCAAAAATCACTGTTTCCAGTCCGGAGCAGTTGAGGAAGGCGGCTTCGCCTATCGTCGTGACCGTGTTGGGGATTGTTATTTCGGAGATGAGCGCGCAGTTTTCAAAGGCGTTTGCGCCGATTCCGCTCACTCCCTCGGGAATGGTGACCTGTGCAAGCAATATGCAGTCGAAGAAAGCCTTGCTGCCGATGCTTTCCAATGCGGAGGAAAGCTCAAGCGTCGTCAGGGAAACGCATCCCGCGAATGCGGACGCGCCCAGAGTTGTCAGAGTGTCGGGAAGCACGGCTTGCTTCAAAGCGGTGTCCGCAAAAGCCGAAGCTCCAATTTCGACAAGTCCCTCGCTGAAATTTATCGTTGTCAGCAACGCCGCTTTGTAGAACGCCTCGTCGCCGATAGCCGTCACGTAGGAAGGCAGATTGAGTTGGCTTACGCTTGCGCAGTAGGCAAACGCTCTGTCGCCTATCGTTAAGTCGGCGTCTTCGTCATCGCTTGTTTCGAAGATAATATCCGCAAGATACAGACACATGTTGAAAGCGTCTTCCTGAATTTCCTTGACGGAAGCGGGAATTGTTATCTCCGTTATCTTCATGTTGTTTTCAAACACGCCCGCGCCTATGATTTCTATAGTTTCGGGCAAAACCACGTTGCCGTCGCGCCCCAGCGAATAGAAAAGAATAATCGTCTTTGCAGCGTCGTAAAGCACGCCGTCGTCGTCGGCAAAATATTCGTTGCCTTCGTCGACGTAAACGCCCTGCAGGTTGCTGCAGCCGTCAAAGACGTTCATGCTGAGCTCCGTGACAGAGTCGGACAAAGTAAATGTTGCAAGAGACACGCACCCGGAAAAAGCATAGTTTCCGATAACCAAGCTTTCGCCGCCGGACACAAGAGTTACGTCCTTGAGCAAAGCGCAGTTCGCAAACGCGCTTTCCCCTATTTTCTTCACCGTATTGGGGATTTCGACTGCCTTGAGACCTACATTGTTGGCAAACGCACCCTTAGCTATTTCCACAACATTGCTGCCCGCCTCGAAAATCACTTGAGTCAACGCGTCGTTCTGGTAAGGGAAAGAGAAAGCGTTTTCGCCGATAGTCAGCTCCGCAGGAAGCAAACCGCCTCCAAAGGTTATGCTTTCGAGAGAATAACATCCGTAGAAAGCGTTTGTTCCTATAGACGCGACTCCTGAATGGAAAACAACAGAGCTTAAACGGTGTCCCGAAAAAGCGTAGTCGCCAATGGAGGTTATCCTGCCGTCAACGACATATTCGCCGCGTCTGCCGTTGGGGAAATGAATTATCGAAGTGCCGGCAGCGTCGCACAGCACGCCGTCAACAGACGAATAATATTTGTTGCCCTCTTCCACAAAAATGTTTTCGAGGTAAATACTGCCGTTGAACAAATCCACGCCGTAAACCGTTCCCGAAGATTCGTTGCCTATCTCAAGCTCACCCATACGGGCGGGGAGAGTGATGTTGATAAGAGAGCCGCAGTTGGCAAACGCGCTGCTCTCTATGATAAGTTCGTTCGCGCCTTCCTCGAAAATAACTTCCGAAAGATTTTCGCAGCTTGTGAACGCGCGCATACGGATAGCAGTCACGGAAGCGGGTATGGTGATTGAGGAGAGACGGCAGCCCGCAAATGCACGGATGGGGATTTCGGTTACGCCGTCAGGTATGCGAACAGAGCCTTTCTTCGCCAGCGGCACACATGTAACGTAACGCTCGCCGGTGACCTCGTCGTCGAAAATCAATATGCCGTCTGCCGAGCTGTAAGTGATAATATTGTTGCCTTCGACGTGATAGACGTTGATTTCCTCCAGATTGCTGCACTCATTGAAAGGTGTCGCGCCCGTCGCGCCCACCTGAACTATGGTGTCGGGGATTTCAACCGTCACGAGGGTGGAACAGCTGGAGAACGCGCCGCTGTCGATATACGATACGGGCATTCCGTTGTAGGTCGCGGGGATAAGCAGGTTTCTTACTTTGTTGATTTCGGGACCTTTAAGCACTGCGTACGCGCCGCCCGTAGACTCTCTGAACGAAAGAGCCTCGATCCAATAAGCATAAACGGTTGTATCGTTGTTTGCTATATTCCACACCGACAGACTCCTGCCAAGCTCGTCGGTATAACGGAAGCCCTGTCCGCCCGGCTCCTGATACCAGCCGCCGAAAACCAGCGTTGCGTCGGAAGCCACGGGAACCTCCAACGTGTAGTGCTCGCCGTAAATTAAGCGCGCGTTTCCGTTGGAGCCTTCGGGAGCGATTCCGCCGTAATAGTTGTATGTAACGATAAAGGAGGTGGATTTCCAGTACGCATAAAGCACAATGTCTCCCGTCTCTGCGAAGAACTCGTCGGCATACAAAGCGCCGTTACCCTCCGCGCCGCCGATTGCATTGTACCATCCGGCAAACTCGTAACCGGCTCTGACGGGTTGTTCAAAAGCCGGCATTCTGTCGCCGTATACTTTGTTGACGGGGTTCACGCTGCTGCCGCCGCGGCTGTCAAAGGTTATTTTAAAAGCCGTTACGTTGAGCGTTGCCCAGGCGCCGACATATTCTCCGTCGACAAAACGGACTTCGATGATGTTTCTGCCCGAAAAAGGAAGCTCAACCTCATAAGAATTTTCGCCTGCCGCGATGTTTGTCTGCGTGCTGACGTCGCCGTTGTAGCGAATCTGATAGCCTGTCGCTCCTATGACGGGACGCCAGTAAACAACGCCCTGCGAATATTCCAAAGTGCCGTACATAGCGTAATAGCGCATGTCCGCAGCGTCGCTCCAGAGCGAATCGTTTCCGTCCATGCGTGCGCGCACGGTCACCGAGAAATCTGTTCCGGGAGCCGCAGTTGCCACAGCGTCGGCGAGACTGAAAGAGTTCTCGGTCACGGTGACGGGCTGGGAGCTGCCCACTCTCACCTGATAGCTGACACCCTCACCCAAAGAGTCCCATGTCAAAAGCTCGTCTTCGACGCGGATATTTTCCGGCGTAGCCAACCGAGTTTTCATGTAAACACACTCCGCAGCTTCGGGTGAAATATAATTTTTCGTTACGGGAATAATTTTTACAACCACTCCCTCCGCACGGGGCGCGCACCCCTTGATGCAAAGAGAAGTTACGTTGCCTATGTATTCCTCGTGTACGTGATTGCTGTTTCCGCACAGGATTTCAACCTTGTAGCCCTGGGCGTTTTCAACAGCCTGCCACGTAAGAATTTCCGTCGCCTCGTCAAAGACGAAAGCGTTTTGGTCTATTTTGTCCAGCTTGCGTTCATACACAAAGGTCTTGGACACGGAGGATGCAAATCCCTCCGCCTCCGCAGTAACGGTAAAGGCAATCCCGCCATCGCGCATGGGGCAGTTTGCAAAGTTGTAAAATGTGGACTCTCCCAGTGCGAAACGCTCGTGCCTGTGCTGCTCGTCTCCGCACTCGATGGTGATGAAATAACGCTGAGCGTTTTCAACGCCGCCGAAAACCAGAGCGGAAGGCTCGACTACGGAGAAGAAAGACACGCTTGCCAACGCTTTGTTTTTGAAGTACCTGACGGTCGAAACCGATTCGCTGCCCTGCGTCGCGGTAACGGTAATCACGTAGTCTCCCGCGGGTGCAGAGGCAAAGTCTATCGCTTCGACGGCAGCGTCGCTTGCTTTGTCAATCACGGTGAAGCCTGCCGGTCCCTCCACCTTGAGACGGTAAGAAACGCCTGCCGCGACATTGCGGCTGACGCCTTCGGTCGTTACGCTGACTTCGGGCGCGATTAGTCCCGCAGAAGCGTTTGCCGTCCACTGCGCGAACAGTGTTGTGTTTTCGCAAAACACCGTGTCCTCCGTGTAGCGCGCGGTAAGCATTTCGGCATCGTCGTACATGCTTATCCACCAGCCGCCGAAGGTATAACCCGTGCGCACGGGAGTTGCGACGTTGTACAGCTTGCCGCCCACCGTCTTTGCGGACGCCATAGCCGGAGCCTGTTCATAACCAAGCTCGAAATCTACCGTAAACTCCGCCTGTCCCAGCACGCTTTCGCCCCAGTAAGCATAAAGCGTAACATTGGAGGTGACTATATCGGTGTCGAACAAAAACGGATGAGTGTGGGTATTGTCGGTGTACCAGCCGATAAAGGTATATCCGTCTCTCGCGGGATCCGCCGGACGGGAAACGGTCTTGCCGTTGACAACCGTCGCTGCGGCGACCGCGCTGCCTCCCGCCGAATCAAACGTGACGGTGTAAGTGAGCTTTTTCAAAAAGCGCATCTGACTGCCCGAATAATTCAGAGTCAACACCTCGCCGTCAAGCGTTGCATTGAGGTCGGCTTTGTCTCCAGCAAAATCGAATACAAGCGAAGTCCCCGTCAAGGTATATTCTCCCGAAAGGTTTTCGCCCATTACCCAAAAGGTAAAGCGATTGCCTGCTGCCAGAGCAATCTGATATTCGATGCCCTCGTCGTCGTAGTAGTAAACTCCCGCTTCGGGACCGGCGACCAATTCCTGCTCTTCGGGCTTAGGGTCGCAGGCGGTCAGAACCGAAAAGGTAAGCGCTGCTACGAGCACAATCAACAAGACGTACATCCATCTCTTGATTTTCATACATGTTCCTCCGTTTTAATTATTTTAAAACGCTCAGCCTTACTTAAAGCCGTTGCGTTTAATATTTGCTAGGATAACTTAAAATTTAAGCGGGATTTTCATCTTTCCATTGCATTTAAACAAAATGTGGAATTTTATGAAAAATTGTCGTTTTCTCATGTGTAATCGTATCAATTATATCGTGCATTTCACCTAATGTCAAATAAAAATACAAAAAAAAAAACACATTAGTAATTTTTATGGACTTTCCTGTCGCATAATGGAAAATTTTGTGTGCTTGTAGTGACGACTTGAAACAAGCAAAAGGACTGCCTTTCACGGCAGTCCTTTTGCTGTGTTTTTTTATTTTGTCACGCGGCAGGCGCTTCAGTCGAGCTGACAAAAGCGCCGGTTTCAAAGTCGGCAGTCAGCCACAGCTCGCCCAAAGAGGCACCGTAAATACGTATCGTGTTTTCATCCACCAGCTCGTAATAAACGGAGTAGGCTCTGCCCAGTCTGTCGACGTACGTGCCGTAGCCGTAGCCGTTGAACGCCGCCACCTCCCAGCCCGAGGAAACCATTCTGCACTCCCACTGCTCGGCATAGACGGCAAACAAATCGAAGCTGTCGCCGTCGGTGGAGAGCACGTCGGTCATGAGCGTGAAACGGAAAGCCCGCTCCGAGCTTTCTGCGGGGAGGAAATTCCACTCGTTTTCTCCGTCTGCGGCAGAGTAGCTCCCGGTTAGCGCTGCGGTTTCTCCTCCGTCCTCGAACAACGACGCGTTGCCCAGACCGTCCAGCACAAGTATCGTCGAGGAAGAAATTTTGTCTCCGTCGAGCAGGTTGTAAATTCCTCTGCCCGCGTCGAGAAGCAGCAGCGATTTTTGCTGTCCGTCGACGGATATGGCATAGATTTTTTCCTCGCCGTAACCCCTGCCGTCCTCGTTAAGCACTCTCACCCGCATAAGCTCGCGGCCTTCCACCACGTCGTCCGCTTCGCGCACCGCGACAGCGCCGCGCGCATTGCCGGCCTCGTCTCTGAAGGTCGCCTCGCCGTAAGCGTCTATTTCCAGTTTTCCGCCGTCCGACAAAACAAAGCTTTCCACGTTGCCCTCGTCGTAAACGATGTAAACGGCAACGGTGCTTTGACCGAGACTAATTGTGCCGTAAGCAAATCTGAAATCCTCGAATTCGTCGCCTTGGAAAGTCACGTCATACTCGTAGTAGCCGCTTTCCGACTCCACCCTGACGTAAGCGCCCGAAGCAACCTCGGAAATCTGCGCCTGTCCTCCGTCTGTCGCAGGCTCGTAGCTTTGAAGCGACGCGCCGCCGAAGCCGTCTAAAAACAGCAGGTATTTTTCCAGCGTGGGTACGCCGTTGTCAAGCGCGAAATACGTTCCGCGTTCAGACCCGGCAAGCTGCGCCGTGCCTTCGCCCACAATGCGCACGACTCCTCTCGCCCCCGACGCCGTTGTCAAGGTATATTCGTCGTCCGTCAAGGAAACGACGCAAAGCAAATTGCCCAGCCATGCGGTGCCGTCGCCGTTCACGGCAAATTCGATTCGGGTTTCGCCGTCGGAAATGACAAAATCGGCTTTTTCCCCGCTGTCGTAAACGAAGAAATAATTTCCCAACGCGGGATAATATCTGAACACAAAGGAGTCGTAGCCGCTTTCCGCAAGCGCCTCGAAGTTTTCGGCGAAATATTCCGCCGTGAAGGTAAACTCCATGTACACGACTTGCCCGTCGGTATTGCTGTACGCCAAAGCGGAGTAACTTCCGTCAACCCCCACAACGTAACCGCCGTTGCCGTCGGGGAAACGAATAAACGCGCTCCCCACTCCGTCGTTGTTTGTCGCGGTGAAGCCGAAGGACTCGCCTTCCTCCGGCAGACGGTTTTCAAGCTCGGAATAAAAAGTAATTAAATGCCCCTCTTTGGTCAAAGAGTTTACCCTGACGGTAAATTGACTCATTTCCAAAGTGAAAGTGATGAAGTCATAGTTCGTTCCGCCGACTGAGTAGCCCTTTTGGAAAGTATAAACAACGGCAACGGTTCTCGTGTCGCCCTGCTTCAAAAGCGAGCCTTTGCCGAAGCCGTCGCATTTCAGGGTGTAAACCGTGCTTGCGTCGTGAATCGTGTATTCGCTTTCGGCGTCGTCGGCAATTACAAATGACGACGCGCCCTGCGATTTGTAATAAAAATCAGCGTAAAAAGGAGCAAGCAGCTGCCGATATTTTATGTTTTCCGTGTCCGCCGCAAACCACTCCGCGACAAAATGATAAATCCCGCTTGTCTCGTCGTAGGTATTTGTTCCCGATATAACCTGCTGATATCTGCCGTTTGTCATGCTGACCTCGATAGAAGCCGTCTGACTGTCGAATATGCGCAGCTTGACGGTAAAACCGCTGCGCGCGTTTTCCTCCGTCCATACCGTGTTGTACTCCGCAAGCTCGCCGTATTTTTCCGTCATGTTGAGACGACCGAATACGCTTTTTCCGTCAACTTCCATACTCACGTAACCGACGTAATTTATTTTGCCGTCGACTACGACGTAATAGCCGTGCTCGCGATAATAAACATAATCGGTCTCGCGCTCGGAATCCTTTTCTCCGTAATAAGCCTTGCCGAAGCCGTCCGAGCGGAAAGCCAATTCCCGACCGTTCAAATCCGTCAGCACATACTCGCCGCGCGTGTCGTCCGCCAGATAAAACACTGCAACCGTCGTCACATCGCCCGAAGTGGTTTTCCCCTGCTCCTCTCCGAGACGGCACAAAAAGCTTACTTCGCCGCTCCCGCCGGGATAAACCACTTCCATTACGTCATCCTTCCAGACGTAGCCGCCCGTTATCACGCTCGTATCCGCGTTGGCAAGATATCCCGCCCCGCCGAAGCCGTCAAGTATGACTATCGGATAAGAAATTCCGCCGTTGTAATAATAATACGTGCCTTCAAAGCCGTCGCTCATCCAGAACACATCCTGCCCGTTAACCTTGTCCAGACGGAAGCGGAAGGTGTGCGACTGCGAGCTGAACTGATATACCATAGGAGAAACTCTCGTGTATGTACCCGACACTGCCGTGCCGTTTTCAGTCGTGTAAGTCGCCGAGTCCAGTCCGTCCAGCTCTATTTTCGCGGCTCCGATGGAAGCTCCGTCGTACTGAAAAAGCTCAAGCGCAGTTTCCGCATCGAAATACGCAAATCTTCTGCCGTCGGCAAGCATCCTGCCGCGCAGCGTTTCGCCGTCGGAAATTTCAAATTCAAACAGCCGCGTATCCGCGTCGTAAGAGCCTGTCTTTTCTCCCAGCACGGGACGATAAAGCACAACGTGCGCGCTGTCCTCCATGAGAAGATATATGCGGTCTCCGCCGCCGCCCAAGTCCGTCGCGCCGTAATTCCAGCAGGCGTACAGCATGACGGTGCCTTTCACTTCCGCTATCTCGTCGCCCGCGCCAAACTCAACGTCGCCGTCGGGGCTTGTCGACCATCCGGCAAACCTGTAACCTCTGACGGAATAGCCGCTGTCGGCAACCTCGTGCGACGCACCGTAAGGCACGGTCGCATAATCCATTTCGCCTTCGTATTCAAAGCCCTGCGGCGCGTTGACAAAATAATAAACGTATCCGTCCGTGCGGTAAAAATATGCCTTGTAAACGTTTTTGCCGGCAGCCAGCGTTATCGACTGCGTCATAGTCTGGTCGAGCAGAAAGCCTTCGGGAGCTTTCAGCACGGAAGAGCTCAGCTTTATCTCCTTGCCCAGCCAGTCGCTTCCGCCGTCGAAAACAATTTCGTCGGTAGGCTCGCCGTATTCCCCGTCGAAATTTTCGAGATAGACCTCGACGACATACGTTGCTTTGTATCTTGCGGTAAGGCTAAGCCCGCCCGCCGGCATAACCGCGTTTTGTGCGATCTGCGAGCTGCCGTTGAACCAGCCTCCGAACTCGGCGCCGTCAAGGTGCGGAATTGCCTGAGAAAGCACTGTGGACAAGGACTGACCGACTCCGAGTGAATAAACTGTGGTGTCAAGCGTCCCTCCCGCGGGATCCAGCGTGAGAGTTGCCGTTTGCTCCGCCGAAAACCTTGCGTAATAGGTTATATTTTCGTCGGGCATAATTTTAGGCAATTCGACAGGACCTTCGGAAAAATCCTCCGTCAGGTACCACCCCTCGAAAATATGTCCGTCAAGCGTCGGATTTTCGGGTGTCTCAATGACCTCCCCCGCCTTTGCATTTATCGGCGCAATTATCGTTCCGCCTCCGGTCTCAAACGTAAGCGTGTAAGACCTCGAGCAGGCAACTGCGACAGCAAGCGTGAACGTCAGCAAAACCGCTAACAGCACAATGTAAAAAATTGATTTTTTTTGAATATTTTTTCCCATATTGCTCTCCTTTTTTCTTCTCGTTCTTGTCAATCCCATTCAACGACATTCCACTTCAAGAACACATAAAAATGGTTAACATGTTTTAATATATCAAAAGGCTTATTTATTTGCAAGCAAAATAAAATAAAAACATTTGCGTCTTCGCCACAAATATTTTGAATAAAAATTCACGATATACACAAAAACGAATAAAATCCGATTATGCCGAAGCTTAAGTCTTTGCGACGATTAAATTATGTTTATTCTACAACCTAAAGGCGCGTCGGATAGGAAAAAACACGCCGCTTTCGCATGCTCGCGTTTTTCTTTAAGCGCGCCCTGCAAAGAAAAAGCACCTTGCTTCGCATAGAAGCCGATTTGCCGAAAAGCGTCGCTTGCCGCTCCGTCGTCAAGAAACCGCAGCTATGCGAGACGAGGCGCGTAAAAAGCCCGAAGCAAATAATAACTCGGGCTTTGGAATTTTTATTCATTTGAAATTCTGAGGTTTGCCGAAATTTTTGATGTCAGTTTTCGGCAGATCGTTCAAATTCAGTTATTTTTCCGCAGAGCTGTTTTCCGGCGTTTTCGTAGTGTCGTAATCATAACCGATGTAAAAAACGAGCGTAATAAGTATGTCCGTTAAGGGAGTTATAAGCAGATGCCACGAGCTGCCGAAAATACGGTAATCCGCAAGTCTTATTATATTCAGGATGAAAATTATAAAACATTCTGCAATTCTTGCAAGCACAAGCAGCTCTATAATCCTGTCGCTTTTAAGCTTTCCCGAAAGCCCCAAAACATAGACTATGCCGAGCGCTATTGTTGTCAGACCTAATATAAAACCGAACACGCCTATGCAGATGTCCGAAGCGGAGCCGTGCTCAAAGCCGAGCCAATGAGAAAAAACGGTAAACAAATGGTGCATGAACAAATATCCGAAATAAGCGACAAACAACGTCTTCATCCAGAATTTGTTGTCCCTGTAAACCATGTAAAAACCAAGCAGGAAAAATGCCGCCTGCACGGACAATGAAAATATAGAATAAAAATAAACCGAAACCGAATTGTCATGCCAATTTACAAGCCTTGCAATGTTGTAAATTAAATTAAGGAACATTACTGCGATTATCAGACCGACAAGCCATTCCTTTTTCCGTTTAAACAAGCTTTTCATAAACTGCCTCCTGCTTGATATTCTTTATTCGTTTACAGTATATTGCTTTTGACGAAATTTTGTCAACTTCCGCAAGAAAGTATTTGACGCATTAAGCATATCGGGCGTTTTAAACGCATTACGAATTATATTTATGCCGAGTTAAATCAGCGGAGAAAAGCTTCGTCTCGTTTCGGGGCAGAGTTTAATAAAAAAATTTGAAATTTCAGTCTTTTTTACATTTAACGGCTTTAACCGCCGTTAAAACAGACATAAAAATAAGAAATATCCATACAGCAAAAGAGCTGCAGGCGCAAACGACAAGCATGTCTCCGCTTATGCCGCCGCCGAAAGTCAAGATAAGCGTATATTGCAGAGACAGAAGGGATACCAACGCGTCGACAAAATTGATATTGCGCAGCATTTTTACGCTCAGATGCCGGGATTTTTGCGATTTCGAGAAATTTACTGCCGACATAATTATTTTGTATGTGGTGTAAGTCGCTATCGTTATGGCAGTCACGGTTGAAAAGTTTACGTTTTTTTGCTGCAGCGTCATAAGCGTTATCGGTGCAATCAAGGCAATGTCCGTTGCGAAAAGCAGTATGCTTTGCACCCGATACAAATGCTTTCTCGCATTTTCCTTTTGCTGCTCGTCAAGCCCTGCTTTGAAAAATTTGATTTCGGAACACAAAATATAGGCTCTTATGCACAAAAGCGACAGATAATACGCGGCAATTCCGAAATTCCATGCGGTTTTGTATTTCAACCCCAGATAAAAATTGAAAACCGCATAAGCGGCGCCGACAAGAAAGGAAAGAGCCGAAAAGAAAAACGTGCGAAACGCATAATCGTTTTTTATAAGTTCGAGATATTTTCTTTTCGTCCCTTTTTTTCTTGTCATTTAAATCGCCGTTTTTCAGATTAAATCTGCCTTTAAAAGGTCGTTTCCTTTTTCGAGAATATTTGCAAGCTTTTCTTCGTTGTCGTCTATGACGGGCAGCAACGCTTTGGTTTTTTTCTCAACACGCTTTTTGTAAATGAAATAATTTACTCCGCAAAGCGCCAGCCCGACAATTCCGAGCGCAATTCCGCCCCAAAAGGCGGATGGCTTGTTTTCCGCCAGCATAACCAGACTCATACCTCCTCCAAGGATAAGCGCGGCGATGCAGCCGAATATGTAAGCGAAAATACTTGCGCCCAGTGTTTTTGCGCGCTGCAATCCGTTTATTGTTTGAAATACGTCCTCGGCCTGTCTTTCAAGACGGGAAAGCTCCTGCTTGTGCTTTTGTTTCCTGTCGCGTTTGAGAGAAAGCGTTATTCCGTCCACCGCCGTCGGAGTGGTTGAAGTGACCTCCCAGCCGAACGCCTCATACATATCCGTTGCCTTTGTCTGATCCTTTGCTTTGACTGTCTTTGTCCTGTATTCATAAGACACGAAATCCTTTTCCTGCATTTTTGATACCTCCGTAAAAATTGTTTTTTCCCGACGAAGCCGTCGACGCGCGTTTCGATTGACTTCCTCGTAAGACAAGTGTATCATATAAGAAAATTTTAATTCAATCAACCGTTTGCGCGGGCAGAAATACAATATGCGCCGAAATGTAACCGCAAATGAGACGGAAAAGGAGAATTTGTATCGTGGATTATGCACCCGAAGAATATACGAGGTTTTACATTGTTCAGGCTTTGTTCAAATTGATGAGCGCATACGAGTACGACAAAATAAGCGTAACAGACATAGCGGAAAAGGCAGGCGTGGGAAGGGCGACGTTTTATCGGTATTTCAAGCGCAAGGAAGACGTAATTATTTTTTACTTCGAGCACAACACGAAAGAATTTGTTTTTGGACAGCATTTTTATCCGAGATGCAGAGAGGATTACTTAATGGTCGCCAAAAATGTTTTTAAGCTGTTCAAGCAAAACAAGGAGCCCTTCAAGCTGTTGAGAAAAGCTCGGTTGGAGCATATTTATCTTGATTTTCTTAACAAAGGCTTTGCGGAAATGTTCAGCGACAATCATCCCGACTTAAACAAATATACGCCTTTTCTTTATGCCGGCATGCTGTTCAACGTGTCTATGCTCTGGCTGGACGACGACTGCGCCGAAGATATTGACAAGCTTGCCGAAATTATGGTGGACGGCGTTTTTAAATAAAGAAAACACGAGCAGGCGCAAGCGGTGTCGTGTTTTTTCGTTTCCGGCGCGCCTTAAGGAGCTCGCAAGGAGCGGCAGCTTCTGTCGCGACGGATCAGCGAATTCCGCGTTTAACTATCGTTTTCTTGCGGAATGAGCGTCATGTATTTCGTCCTCCGCAAGGTGCGCTTAAAAAGAAAACACGAGCAGGCGCAAGCGGTGTCGTGTTTTCGTATCTGGCGCGCCTTAAGGAGCTCGAATCCCTAACCTTTGGTTCCGTAGACCAACGCTCTATCCAATTGAGCTAAAGGCGCATTAAATTTTTTGCTTATATATTATAAGCCTCGTGAAACCAAAAGTCAATCGTTTTCCCACCCTTTGCCGCAACAAAAAAGTTAATTTCACTCGAAATTCCGTGCAAAAACCGTCGGGAGCTCCCGACGGTTTTATTCGATAAGCAAAATTTTCAGCGCTTTGCCGCCAGCTCCTTGAGAGAGTCGCGGATTTCTTCCAGCAAACGGGTGTTGGCAGACGCTTTGGCTTCGGCTTCCGCCTTTTCCTCATCCTCTTTTTGTTTTGCAAGCCGCTCCTCTTCCTCTTTTGCCGCCTGCGCTTTGGCAACGTCTTCCGCATACCTTGCCTTTGCCTGCGCCTTCGTCATACCCTCGCGGCGATACTTCGATATCGCTTTCTTTTCGGACAGCTCCATACCCTCGACAAATTTTTCACGCGCCTGCGCGAAGGAATTTATCGCCTTGACAATACAGAACAAAACAAACGCGATAATCAGGAAATTGATAATGGCGTTTATAAACGCGCCCCAATCTATGTAAATAGAATTCGCAAGGTCGATTTGGCCGTCTACATAAGCCGGCTTCAAAAAGGTATAGACCTCTGACAGCGAATTTTTGCCCAAAATCAAAGCAAGCAGCCAATTTATCAGAGGCTTTAAAATATGGTCGCTCAGCGCGGTTATGATTGCTGTAAACGCGCCGCCGACAATAACGCCGACAGCCATATCCATGACGTTGCCGCGCGTGATAAACTGCTTGAATTCGCCGAAAAAGCCCTTAAGTCCGTTTTTCTTCTTTTCCATTTCGTTACCTCTTTGGATTTTCCATTTAAATTATAAGTCAACCCGCAAAATGTGTCAAGCGTAAAGTCCTCAAACCGTCATAAACAAACAAAAGAGCGGTTTGAAAACCGCTCTCAGCTTAAAATTCGCAATCTATCAATGCGGCAACACGCCGTCGTTGCCTTCGGACGCCGACGGTCTTTTGTCCTGCGTCGAATATTTGACGTCGATAAAGTCAATTACCTCCGCGGCGCTCTTGCCTTCCATAAGCATATTGACCTCATCGGTGTGAATGGTTTCTTTTGTTATCAGCACCTTTGCCATGTTGTGCAAAATATCCAGCTTGCCCTTGAGAATTTCCGTGCCGCGCGCATGACACTCGTCTACGATGCGCCTGATTTCCTCGTCGATAAGAGCCGCCGTCTCGTCGGAATAGCCCTGCGTTGTGTGATAATCTCTGCCGACAAAAACCTCCTGATCTCCGCCGTAATACAGCAAGCCGACCTTTTCGCTCATGCCCCACTCGGTGACCATTTTGCGGCAGCGTTCAGTCAACGCCTTTATATCGCCGCTGGCGCCGGTGCAATAGTCCTCAATAACAAGTTCTTCGGCAATTCTGCCGCCAAGCGTCATGGTTATGTTGTCAAGCAGGTAAGCCTTCGAGACATGCTCGTTGTCGTTTTCGGGACGCGTCATCGTGAAGCCTGCCGCCATCCCGCGCGGTATAATTGTGACCTCGTGCACGGGCTCGCAGTTCTTAAGGCTGCACGCAAGTATTGCATGTCCCGCCTCGTGATAAGCGGTTATCCGTTTGTCATGCTCGGTAACAAGACGCGACTTTTTGGCGGGACCCATTTCCATTTTGGTTATTCCCTCGTTGACGTCCGCCATAGTTATCTGACGCCTGTTGTCGCGCGCGGCAAGTATTGCGGCTTCGTTGAGGCAGTTTTCCAAATCCGCGCCGGTAAACCCGGACGTAATTCTGGCTATCGTTTTGAAGTCTACGGTTGCGTCTATGGGCTTGTTGCGCGCGTGCACCTTCAGAATAGCCTCTCTGCCTCTGACGTCGGGACGATTCACGAAAATCTGCCTGTCAAAGCGTCCCGGACGCATAAGCGCGGGGTCAAGCACGTCGGGGCGGTTTGTCGCCGCCATAACGATAATCCCGCTGTTGGTGTCAAAACCGTCCATTTCCACAAGCAGTTGGTTCAAGGTCTGCTCTCTTTCGTCGTTTCCGCCGCCGAGTCCCGCGCCGCGATGTCTTCCGACAGCGTCTATTTCGTCGATAAACACTATGCACGGCATGTTTTTCTTTGCCTGCTCGAAAAGGGAACGCACCCTGCTTGCTCCGACACCGACGAACATTTCCACAAAATCACTGCCCGAAATGGAGAAAAACGGAACGCCCGCTTCTCCCGCCACCGCTTTGGCAAACAAGGTTTTGCCTGTTCCCGGAGGACCGACAAGCAGCACGCCGGCGGGAATTCTCGCACCCAGTTCGGTATATTTGCGGGGGTTTTTCAAAAAGTCGATGATTTCTACAAGCTCTTCCTTTTCCTCCTCGGCGCCGGCAACGTCTGAAAAACGCGTCTTGACGCTTTGCTGGACGCGCGCCGTGTTTTTGCCGAAGCTCATCCCCTGATTGTTCTGACTGCGGAAAATGTTTATCATAAACACAAACATAACGACAATCAAGATAATAGAGAAAAGCGTAGGCAAATAATCCCAAAAGCTCGCCTGCACCGGATTGTTGAACCCGATTTGAACGGCAGACGCCCCCGCAGGCAGACTGTCGTTGCTCTCCGTTATCAATTCGTAAATAACGGGGTGCATGTTGGGTCCGATGTAAAAGAAATAATCGTAATACTTTTCCGCGTTGTTACGCGAGGCTGCTTCGGTGTTTCTCTTGACTACGTTTACCGAATAACCCGTGTTGAAGTAGACCGCCTGAATATTGCCGGCGTCCAGATCCTCCTTGAACTGAGCGTAAGTGGATTGCTTGCTGTTGCCTACAAACTGCAGTATGAAAACCACTGCGAGCACAACCACCAGCAAAATAATCAATATCATCCACCAGCTAGTTTTTCTGTTGTTCTGATTCAATTTAACGCTCCTTTTTGAGACAGAAAAATTCTATGCTTTTAGTATGCGGATTTTTCCGTATATTTAGGCAAATATATCACAATTTCCAATGCTTGTCAATTTTATTTTCAAAGGGCTAAATAAATACACAATAGTTTCACCCGTACCCGCTTTTGTCGTCGACAACGCCATTGAAAAGCTCTCACACTTAAGCCACACAAATCAGCGACGGGCTTGGATACGCTTTTTTCGACGGTCAAAGCACGGGCAAAATCAAAAGCGCGACAGCAAGCAGCACGGCAAGAAAAGAAAAGTTTATCGTTAAAAACACTCCGAGATAACGCGCAACGCCGCCCCCGCCGACCGCGCGGAACTCACCCAGAGTAATCAGACTCGCAAGAGACGCGACAGGCGTTCCCAAGCCGCCGATATTTACGGCAATCAGCAAAGCGTTTTTACAGGACGTAAAGCGGGAAAGGAGCATTGCAGTCGGCACGTTGCTCATAACCTGACAGGAAGCAACGCCCACCAACAGCGGCGAAAACGCCACAACCGCGCTCAAAGTTTCCTTAACCGCGTCGATTCGCGCCAGATTGCCGGCAAATACGAAAAACGCCGCAAAGGTCAAAAGCAGCTTGTAGTCCACCTTGAGCAGGCACGCAGGATCAAGCAGCAAAAGAGCTGCTACGACGGCGGCAAGCCCCCACCAGTAAGGAAAAACACGAAACACCATGAGCACCGACACGGCAAACAATGCGGAATATGCAACCGTTCTTAACAACGGCGGGCGCGGAACTTTAACCGAAACCGCTTCGATTTCAATCGGCCTGACAAAAAGGCAGGACAGAAAAATCAAAACGAAAGCAACGGCAAACGGCGCAGCCATCACCTTGAAAAACTCCGGCGCGGAAAAAGAGTAATAAGAGTAAAGATAAATATTTTGCGGATTTCCAAACGGGGTCAGCATACCGCCGAGATTGGCGGCAACATTTTGCATAACAAAAACAAACGCAAGATACCTTCTTTGGGCGCAGGATTCGAGTACCATATAACCAAGCGGCAAAAAGGTAATCAGCGCCATGTCGTTTGCCATAATCATAGAACCGAAATACGTCACGAAAACAAGCGCCGCCACTGCGCCGCGCACTGTTTTGAAACGTCGCACGATCACATCCGCAAGCCATCTGAAAAAGCGGATATTTTTGAACGCGCATACCACCGCCAACGTACAAAACAGGCAGGAAAGCGTGCGGAAATCGAAGTAATTTATATATTGCGAGTCAATCGGCACAAAAAAACATGTCAGAAGGGCGGCAAGCAGCGCGACAATCGGCATTGCGAAAGCCGACAACGTCTTTTTAAATGAACTCATAAACCATTTCCCCGACCAACATTATAGTATTCGGAAAAGGAAAATGCAATTATGTGTCGATAAAAAGGAAAAGCTCTATTATTTTGGAATTTCCGATTTCGAATTTATCTGTACAACAATGACCGACAAACCTTGTTGTGGTTTAAAATATTAAACTCAAAATCATTAAAAAAGACGTTTTTCTTTCAAAAACGTCTTTACTTTAGTTTTTTTCTGCTTTATGCGCTCAAAATTATGCTGTCGGCTATTGTTTCCGCCATTTTTTCTACCAGCATAACCCTGTCGGAGTGAGATGAATAAAAATCCTGACACCCGCGCTTGCTCACCACTCCCAAAATGCTTACGTCCCCTACCTGCGGCAGGTTTTTGTTGGTTGCGGCGCCCGGCATAATTCCTCCCTTGTGTATCTGAACACAGCCGACCTCCTCATTGTCTCCAACCGCTGCATCGATAACTACAATTTGTTTTTCCGGGTGCATAACTTTTACCATATCATACGCCAAAACAAGATTCTGCGCGTTTACATTGCAGCCCTCATAACCGTAAATCAACAGTGGGCGCTTCATTTTATTCTGCAGCAAAGTTCCCACTCTAGGCCCCAAACTATCCCCCGTAACATTCTCCGTCCCTATGCACAGCAAAACTATATCCCTCGCAAGCAAAGGCTTCAACTGATTGCTTATTTGTTCCGCCGCGTTTTCCCTGTAAATTGTTGTACTTTCCATGCAAGACTCCTTTTTGAAAAAAATTATTCCCACAAAAAGCCCGAATTATACTGCCCGCAAGCATTTTCAAGCATATTTTATCAGAAACGCCGCTCACAATTTTGACGAAAGGTGTAGTTACTTGTTGTTTTTTAAATTTACTTGTTTCACGTGAAACACCCTAACTACAAACGCAATAAAGTTTCACGTGAAACATTAGTTGCAAACCACAGTCCTAATTATTTTTAAATCTATAAGCACATGGCACAACAGGCAAAAATCGGGGTTTTTGCCACTAAAAACACCTCCCTCTAAAACGAGCTGAGACAGAATGGAAATTTTTTTGGGCGAGAAAAAATTACAGCAATCTGTCTCACAGAAACACTAATAATATAAAATATTTAATATTTAAATCAATTAATTTGATTCAATTAATTTAATACATTGATGCACTCAGACAAGGTAATAAAGCTTCGCTTTTACTTTGTCAAAACTTTTTTAATTTTTCAAACCGTGTCAAATAAGTTGCGTTAAAAAATATTATTATTTACAAAATCGTTAACAACCAAAAACTTACTTGTTTAAGGAAACCCCCAAATAAGTCACCATTGAATTAAATAGCGAATCGCCGGCTTTTAAGCTGTAAACGGGAAAAACTTGTCTTTTCTCAGACAGATTAGTCAAATTTTTTCTCGCCCAAAAAAATTTCCATTCTGTCTCAGCTCGTTTTAGAGGGAGGTAATTTTTTATTATTCAATGCCTCGAAATACATAAAAAGAGGATGTTTCACGTGAAACATCCTCTAAAATTCTTCCATGACACTATCGACCGATAAGTCCGAGCAGCCATTCGGAGATTTCCAAAATAAAGCTGCCGATATTTGTAGTGTATAGCTTCTCGTCGAAAAAGTCAGTAATAAAGGCAACATCAATAAAGGTTCTTCCCAGATTTATTGCCGAGAATACAACGGAAATCCAGAAAATTGCCAGAACCGCACCCAAAACAAGCCCCAAAAGCTTGTCAACCACCTTCAAAACGGATATTTTTGTTACAGCCTTAGTAAAAAGCTTTTTCAATATAAGCACGACAATCCCCAGCACGATAAACAAAATAACGCAGCAGATTATATTATTTGCTATGCCTGTCATTGCCTGAGGCATTGTTTCCGACAAAATGTCGCCGTCCGCAAGATTTTTCGTCAGAGGAGACGCCAGAAAGCTGAGGATTTTAGGTAAACCGAAAGCCGCCAGCGCTTGTTTGACGGCATCCGGGTTACTGTTCCAGTCCTGCGGAGTCGTCCAAAGCTCCTCCAAACCGTTTTGGGCGACCTTATCCGTCAAAAATCCGTTGATTTTGTCAAAAATCACGCCGTTGTCGTCAGGCAAAAGCTTTGCAACCACCTTACACAACAAAATAGAGGCTATCAAAACAACCAGAAAGCTGCAAAGGGCAAACAGCTGTTTGGTAAAACCTCGAAACAAGCCAATAAGCGCCGCAAGTACGATTATACCGAGCAGAACCCAATCGTACGTCCCGAAGCTCACATTGCTTAAAAGCAAAGGATTCATAAATCTATCGAAAAACAGCAGCATTATTTCTCCTTAAAAATGAACACTTTTTATTTTTGACCTTTGTTATTTTCTACTATATATTAGCACATTTTTGCAAATTTGTATACATATTTCGCGTCGATATTGCAGGTCAGGCAATTTTTTATAATAGTTTGTTTTAAATTATTGTCGTATCGGGTTGAAAAATACTTTTTATTATGATATAATAATACAAATTTTTCAGTAATAATTTCGTTTCGAAGTTAAGTTTCACGTGAAACAATTTGTCGAATTTCGATTTGCAATTTTCAACAGGAGTGTCTATGGGCAAAATCATTGCATTTTCCAACCAAAAAGGCGGTGTAGGAAAAACTACTACGGCAATCAATCTTGCCGCATACGTAGCTCAGGCGGGAAAGAGCGTTCTTATTGCGGATATCGACCCGCAGGGCAACGCCACAAGCGGCTTTGGCGTGGAAAAGCACAAGCTGAAAGCCACAATGTACGATTATCTTATGGGCGAAGCCACCGCGGACGACGTGGTGCTTTCTACGGGAGTGGAAAATATACACATAATTCCCTGCAACGCCGACCTTGTGGGCGCCGAAATAGAGCTTGTTGACGCGACGCGCAGAGAGTTCGCCCTTAAAAATTGCCTGCTTCCGTTAAAGGAAATCTACGATTATATTTTCGTTGATTGTCCGCCGTCGCTCGGATTGCTTACGCTCAACGCATTGACTGCCGCCGACGCAATTTTAATTCCCATTCAAAGCGAATTTTTCGCTCTCGAGGGCTTGAGTCAGCTTATAAACACCATAAAAATCGTCAAAACTCGGCTGAATCCGTCTCTTTATATAAACGGCGTGGCGCTCACTATGTACGACAATCGTTCAGTTATCAGCCGTCAGGTGACAGCCGAAATTGCAAAATACTTCGGAGACAAGGTTTATCCTACCCCCGTCCCGCGAAACGTCAAGCTGGTGGAAGCTCCCAGCTTCGGAAAGCCCGTTTCGCTGCACGCGCCGAGAAGCAGCGGCGCAACCGCATACAAACTGCTTGCGGATGAATTTTTAAAGAGAGAGGAGAGTCAAAATGGCACAAAATAAAGGACTCGGCAGAGGTCTTGCCAGCTTGCTTGGCATGAACGAATTGGACGTCGCCCCGGTAAACACCGATTCAAAAGAGCAAAATATTCCGGTTTCCAGTCCTAAAACAGAGGGCGCGCAGCCAATAATTTCCGACAAAGGCAAAAAAATGATGAGCATTGTAGACGAAAAAGCCTCAAAGCTCAGCGCTCCCGAACACGTACCGCTCGACCCTTCCGCACGGATAATCGCAATACAGATTTCCATAAAGGATATCGACCCCAATTACGAGCAGCCGAGAAAACACTTTGACGAAGCCGCTTTAAACGACCTTGCGGAGTCGATAAAAATGCACGGCGTCATACAGCCTATAGTCGTCGTTCGCATGGGAATGCGGTTTATGATTATCGCGGGAGAAAGAAGATACCGCGCCGCGAAAATGGCAGGTCTGACAAGCATACCCGCGATAATAAAAAATTATTCCCCGCAGCAAATCAGGGAAATAAGCCTTATCGAAAACCTTCAGAGAGAGGATCTCAACCCTATAGAAGCCGCCCGCGCCATAAAACAGCTGATGGAGGAGTTCAACATGACTCAGGAAACGGCTGCGGACAGAATAGGTAAAAGCCGCTCGGCGATTGCAAACACATTAAGACTTCTCACTCTTGACAGCCGCGTCATATCGCTTATCGAGGACGGACGCCTTTCCGCCGGTCACGGCCGCGCTCTGGCAGTCATAGACAACGAAACCGAACAATTCAACCTTGCTTCCAAAGCAGCTGACAGCAAGCTTTCCGTCAGAGAAATGGAAAAGCTCGTGCGCGAGCTGCTCAATCCCAAGCCGGCGCCCGCAAAGCAGCAGGAGGATTGCCCCGAGCTCAAAGAGCTGGTACAAAACATGCAGCGCACGTTTGCAACAAAGGTAGGCGCCTTGGGCAACGGCAGAAAGGGACGCATTTACATAGACTATTATACCAAAGACGATTTGGACAGAATCTGTGAGCTGGTAAAGGATTGGTTAAAAAACAATTTCAAAATATAAACTTAAAGGCCGCTTATCAAGCGGCTTTTTTGTGCTTCATAAAAATTTTTTTCGCTTTTCTTTACAAGTTCGGTCTGCTTAAATAATTTTCAATCGTTGTTTTCGCAATGCGAGCGCCAAGACTGAGTTTTTTGCGGTAACTTTTATTCGATTTGACTGTTTTTTTGTTTTTCGTGCTTATCGGAGCGCTTAATAATAAAAAATCTGCTATTGACAGGAAATTTGTTCGTAAAAAATGCGGAATTTCAATTTATTTGTTATTTTGTTCCGCCTCCATTTATAATAAAGCTTGCATAATCAACTCCCAAACAAGATATATCGGATTTTTCTTAATAAATATTTTTTGTCTCAAACACCTTTATATTATTGTATTTTTTCCGCGCATCAATTTCTTTATAGTATCTTTTTTTATACTTAAATAAATCATCTCGTCTAACCGAGTCAACTTGTATTCCGACGGAGATAAAAAACAAAAGACGGTAAACAATGTCCGGATAAAGACGCGTTTTCAATCCGGTACAGTCGATAAGGGTAAAAACAGCTTGCTAGTCAAAAATTCGTTCATCTTTGAAAGCAGCTCCAAAATTCGCACAACCAATTGTCGGCATTGACCTCAAAGGTAAACAGCTAAATAAAACAAAATTTTAAAAGGACGGGGAAATTCTTTCCGTCTTTTTTTGCGCTTTTTTACGCCGCTTCAAACATGTCTAAATATGTCTTATTTTGAAGTATGCCGCACAAAAGCTAACAGTTTTATTCACTTGTTGCGAGAAAAAGTGTAATCTTAAAATACAAATAGACAACCACACCAAATTTCGGAGATATTTTTATGGACCTTATCAGATCTTTTTCGGAACGCTTCAACGAATTGATAATCTATGCCGAAACAACTCCCAAAAAAATGAGCGCAGACCTCAATCACAATATTCACGACATTTATCATTGGAAATCCGGCACCGCCCGCTTCATGCCCTCTCTGAAAAATATAATCATGCTTGCCGATTATTTCAACTGCTCCATAGAGTTTCTGCTGGGGATAGACGACGAAAATAAGCTGCCTCATCCAAAAAAGCAGCTGCCCGATTTCGGCGCTCATTTTAAAAAGGTGCTGAAGGAGAAAGGAAGCAATCTTTACAGGCTTTCTCTGCTTGCGGGCTGCAAAAACACAAGCCCTTATTACGATTGGATAAACGGAAAATCCACGCCGCGAATTGACAGTCTATACAAAATTTCAAAGGTTCTGGATTGCTCGATAGATTATCTGCTCGGGAGAGAATAACAAAAGACGGCTTCCGCCGTCTTTCTTTTTTGTTTCATGACACCATTCTTACGGGTAGCACGAGATACAGATATTCGTCCGTTTCGCACGGCGTAATTATGCAGGGCGCAACACTCGAAGTGAAATTCATCTTTACGAAATCGTTGTCCATTGCTCTCAGGCAATCAGAAATGTACTTTGCGTTGAAAGCTATATTCAAGTCTTTGCCTTTTAAGCTTATGCTTACGTTTTCCTTTATGTTTCCAAGCTCGGAATTGCCCGTTATGCAGACGATATTTTCCTTGACTTCGAATTTGACCAGATTGTTTTTCTCTCCGCGACTCAAAAGACTTGCGCGATCCAAAGCCGCCTCGAACTGCTGCTTGTTTATTATTACGTTTGTCGTAAACTCCTCAGGAATAATCTGACGATAATTTATATATTCTCCCGAAAGCAGCCTTGTGCTCACCGTCGTGTTTTCCATTTCCACGACAAGCAGATTTTCTTCAACGAAAAGTCTGGCTATCCTGTCTCCGTCTCCCAGCAGCTTCGACAGCTCGCTCAATGCGCGGCTGGGGATTACAAGACTCATTTTTCCGCACTTCTGCTCCAGCGCCTTTTTTGCCAACGCAAGCCTGTAGCCGTCAAGCGCAACAACCGTTAAGGTATATTCTTCTATTTCAAACAAGCATCCTTTGAGTATCTGTCTGCTGTCGTCCGTGCTTGCCGAAAACAGAGTTTTTCCGATAACGTCTCTCAGCTCGCTTTCGAGGATATGAAAGCCCTTTTCTCTGTTTATCTCGGTTTTGTCGGGATAATCCTCCTTGTCGAGACATTGCAGATACCCTTCGCTTTCGTTATATCTGATTCTGAGTCTGTTTTTCTCCGTTTCGGAAAGCTCTATCTGTTCGTCCGTCAGCTTTTTTATATAATCCGAGAATATTCTTCCGGGTACCAGAATTTCTCCTTCCTCGATTATTTCCGCATTTATTTTTCGTTCAACCGAAAACTCGGAATCGGTTGCGTAAAGCGTCAGGGTTTCTCCCTCCGCAGTGATTTTGATACCTTCAAGCACGGGGTTTACCACCCTTTGAGGCAGAGCCTTGCTTACCTTGCTTATAGCATCGCTCAAATCGAGCCCGTCGCAAATTAACTTCATATTCCTCCGTTTGCGGAAATTTTTCCGTCAGTAAAGTAGATAATATTATTTTTTTCTGTTGGTAGTAGTAGTAGTAGTGTATGTAGAATTGTGGACAAGCGTGACGGCTGTCCGACAAGGATATTATATATTGTTTCCGGAAAAAATGCAAGCACAATATGTTGCGAAGAAAAAAGAAATTGGTCAAAAACAAGTCTGTGGAACAAAAGTGGAAAGACTCCTAAGAAATCAACAAAGTATACGGCTTTGACTCGGGCAAGCACCGGTCGGAAAGAAATGATTTGACAAAAACGAGCAATTTGATATAATAACAGAGATTTAAGAGAGAAAATTCGAGGGAAAGATGGATTTAAAAAAGGTTTGGGAAAACGTGCTGCTTGAAACGCAGGGTTCGGTTTCGGCAATGAGCTACGATAATTGGCTGAGCAATACCGAGGCGGTGTGCATTGCAGACGACGAGCTGGTGGTAAGCGCCGACAGCGAGGTGGTATTGCGGCTGGTTGAGATGAAATACGCCGATTTGCTTAAGGCTTGTACCAAAAAGGTCGCGCCTAAAATAAGAAATATAAAATTTGTGCTGCCTTCGGAAAAAAGCAGATACGACGGCGGAAGGTATATTTCGCTGGAGGAATTGAACGAGGACAGCATTGTTGCGGAGGAATATTACACCAATTTCGTGCCGAAGTACACCTTCGACAGCTTTATCGTAGGAAAAAGCAACGAATTTGCGGCGGCAGCAAGCAAGGCGGTGGCAGAAAATCCGGGAGAAAAATACAATCCGCTGTTTTTGTACGGAGGAGTGGGACTGGGAAAAACTCACCTTATGCACGCAATCGGAAATTTTCTCAAAAAAAGCGATCCGACCATCAAGTGTATGTACACGTCGAGCGAGAGGTTTACAAACGATTTGATAGAGGCGCTGCGCGCGTCTAAAAAAGCCGACGAAATGAAGGAGTTCCGTCGCAAATACAGAAGCGTGGACGTTCTTATGATTGACGATATACAATTCATATCCCGCACGGTTGCCACACAGGAGGAGTTGTTTCACGTTTTCAATGACTTGTACTTTGCCAACAAGCAGATAATAATAAGCTCGGACAGACCCCCTCATGAAATAAATCCTCTGGAGGAGCGCTTGCGCACCCGTTTTCAGGGAGGACTTGTAGCCGATATTCAGCCGCCGGATCTGGAGATGAGGATGGCGATACTTCAGACAAAGGCATTGAACCAGAATCAGCACGTCGACGACGAGGTTTTGAGTCTTATTGCAAACAAGGTGAAGTCCAACATAAGAGAAATGGAGGGCTTGCTTACAAAGGTGATAAGCTATGCTCATCTGACAAACCGTTCCGTCAACGACCCCGAGGTTGTGGCGGGCGCGCTGAGAGATTACGGCGACGACAAGCCCGAGACGGTGACGATAGACAGAATAACGGACGAGGTATGCGCTTATTTTAATGTTTCCAAGTCGGATCTTGTGGGCAAGAAAAAGACCAAGGACGTTGTGGAGCCCAGACAGATTGCTATATACCTCGTTACCGAATTTCTTACCACGCCGTTGATAACAATCGGAGAGCATTTCGGCAACCGCGACCATACAACGATTATGTATGCGAGAGACAAAATCAGCGAAAAGGTCAAGGAGGACGCCAGAATAGCGCGTCAGATAAAGGATTTGAAGGATCTTATCATGAAGCGCTGAATAGGAAAACCGGTTTAACAGGGAGAAGGAAAGTTGCTTGAAAAATATCTTAAGCAAGGCTTAAAGCTTGCATTGGCAGTGTCCGGCGGCAAGGATTCTATGGTTATGCTGGACAAGCTGCTCAAATTGAAGGAGCGTTTTCGCCTTGAAATCAAGGTGATAAACGTAAATCACAAAATAAGGATGAACGGCGGAGAGGACAGCAGGTTTGTTGCGGATTTCTGCAAAAAACAAGGAGTGCGCTGCGAGGTTTTCGAGGTTGACGTACCTGCTTACGCCGCCCGCAAAAAGCTCAGTCTCGAGACGGCGGCGCGCGAAATGCGGTATGCCGTGCTCAACGCCGCCGCAAAAAGCGTGGATTACGTCTGCCTTGCCCACCACATGAACGACAACGCGGAAACGGTGCTTATGCATATTTTACGCGGAAGCGGAGCGCGCGGCGCAGCGGGAATTCAGCCCGTTTCCAACAGATTTTTCCGACCGCTTTTAGACGAGACGCGGGAGGAAATAGACGCGTACGCATTTGAAAACGATATTCCTTTCGTTTATGACGAGACCAACGGACAGATAAAATATACGAGAAATTTCGTCAGACATGAAATCATGCCGCTGCTGAATCGGGTAAACCCCGACAGCGTCAGAGCGATAGTGTCCTTTGCCGACAGCATAAAGGCGGACGACGAGCTTCTGAATTCGCTCGCCGACACGGACAGGATAGCTTTTTCTCGCGACCGCGCGGAAATTCCCTGTGAGCTGCTTGCCGCTCCAGCTCCGTTGGCGGTAAGAAGGGTTTACAAATGCTTCAACAGGCTGGGTGTGTTCAAGGATATAGAAAAAAAACATGTGGGAAAGCTGATAGAGCTTGCCAAAAGCAACTGCGGCGAAAAGGAGCTGACGCTTCCGTTTGGATTTAAAGCCACGAAAACTTACGATACGCTTGTTATTTCCAAAATGTCCGCGGAATGCGGCGGCGAGGATTTGTCCGGGCTGGAAATTCCGTTCAGAACGGGAAAAATAGAATTCGGAAGCCGCACCGTGACGATACTGCCCGTTTCGGGCGAGCAGGTTGAAAGAAACGCTCTGCTGTTCGACGCAGGCAAGCTGCCCGACGGCGTGATTTTGAGAACGCGCCGGGAGGGAGACTTTTTCACGAAATTCGGCGGCGGGACCAAAAAGCTCAAGGATTTTCTAATCGATAAAAAAATACCCAGAGCCAAGCGTGACGAGCTGATACTCGGAGTCAAGGATTCCGAGGTGTTTTTCATAGCCGGATTGGAAATTTCAGACAAAATTAAGCTGGACGCGTCTACTAAAAGCTCCTGCATGATAGACGTCGAAGAAGAAATAGGTCAAAAGGAGGAAATATGAAGGTAAAGGACGTTTATAAGCGGGAATATGCCGAATATTTCAAGGAAACGCTGACAAAGCTTATGGCGGCGCCCAGCCCCAGCGGCTACCACCGCGAGGTCAACGCGCTTTTAAAGGAGCTTGTCGAAAAGGAAAACGCACGCTGCGTCTTTTCACCTAAGGGTACCTGCGAGGTGCGCGTGGAGGGGAAGGGCGGCGCGGCGGTAGGTCTGTCGGCGCACTGCGACACGCTAGGACTTATGGTGAGAAGCGTTTCGCCTTCGGGAGAAATAATGTTTGTGACCGTAGGCGGAATAATTCTGCCCACGCTGGACGGGGAGTACTGCACGGTACGCACCCGCGACGGCAGGAGCTATACGGGCACCGTTCTGTCGCGCAGCCCCGCAATTCACGTCTTTGACGACTGCACGAGCAGGAAAAGAGACGAAAAGAATATGTACGTCCGACTTGACGAAAGAGTGCGTTGCGCCGACGACGTAAGAAAATTGGGAATAAGAAACGGAGATTATATCTTTGTGGACACTAAGACCGCGTTTACCGGGAGCGGATTTGTCAAATCGCGGTTTTTGGACGACAAGGCGGGCGCGGCGGAGCTGCTAACGGCGCTGCATATTCTCACGGAAGAAGGCATAGCTCCCGAAAAGACGGTAAAAATGTTTTTCACTGTTTTCGAGGAGGTGGGGCACGGCGCCAGCGGCATCGACGTAAGCGGACTGGAGAGCTTTGTGGCTGTGGATATGGGCTGCGTGGGCGACGACCTGTCCTGCACGGAAGAAACGGTTTCGATATGCGCAAAGGACAGAAGCGGTCCTTACGACTACGACCTGACGGGTAAACTTGCGGAATTGTGCGAAAAGCACGGCATAAATTATGCCATAGATATTTATCCGCATTATTCTTCGGACGTGAGCGCAATGAGAACGGCGGGCGCGGACGTTGCCGGAGCGCTTATCGGACCGGGAGTTCAGGCAAGTCACGGCATGGAGCGCACGCACCTGGACGGCGTGTTCAATACAATCAAGCTGATACTCGCGTATATCGGCGCGTTGGACTGAAAAAATTTCAAAATCCGGAAAATATCCAAAGGAGGAGCGGACATGAAAGCGGATTGTCATACGCACAGTATATTTTCTTCCGACGGAAAGCTGTCGATAGAGGAAATGCTGAATATTGCTCTCGAAAGAGGGCTGTCTTATCTTGCGGTGACCGACCACATAGATTTCGACGCGCTGCTGCCCAAAAACCGCGCTCCCTCCTATTGGAAGCAGCCTGACGTCGATTTGTACTGCGCCGAAGTCGAAAGACTCAAGCCCGTTGCGGAAAAAAACGGAATTTTCCTTGCTTTCGGCGCGGAAATGGGCTTCGACCCCGACGCGGCGGCGCAGACGCCCGCGTGCGAGCTGATTGAACGGCTGCCGTTTGACGTAATTATCAACAGCGTGCATTTTGCGGGCGGACTGGATTTGTATTTTCCCGAGTTTTTCGAGGGGCGCACAAAAAAACAGGCTTACGACTTATATCTCGACGCGGTGTACGACAGCCTGTTTGCGCGGTTTTCTTTCGATATAGTGGGTCATCTGGGCTACGTCACGCGGCAGGCGCCTTATCCCGACAAGCAGCTTAAGCTTTCCGAATCGGGAGAAAAAATAGACAGAATTTTAAAACGGATTATCCATACCGACAAGACGCTGGAGGTCAACACCAATCACGGGCTGAATGCCAACGAGGAAATTCTCGCCAGATATTTCGAGCTGGGCGGAAGAAACGTGAGCTTTGGCAGCGACGCCCACCACGGCGGCTTGTGCGACGGGTGGGAGCAGGCGACGGCAACGCTCAAGCGCATAGGCTTTTCCGAGCTGTCCGTATTCAAAAGCAGAAAGCGCGAGGGCGTGAAAATCTGAGAAGCGCGCGTTTTGTGCGAAAAAATTATGCTTGGGGCAGAGGCGGAAAATTCGCATTTTGTCCGACGCTTTTTATTCAAAAAGTTGACAAGCGTTGTTTTTAACGCTATAATCAATCGGTAACGCTATCGCTTATTCACCAAAAGGAGTTTAGATAAGATGAAAAGAACCTATCAACCCAAGAAGAGACAGAGAAGCAAGGTGCACGGCTTCAGAAAGAGAATGAAGTCCACCGGCGGCCGCAGAGTTCTTGCAAGAAGAAGAAACAAGGGTCGCCACAAGCTGTCCGCTTGACGCAAGAAGCATCGATGCATAATTCGTGAAAATACAGCCCTGAAGCAACGCGGCTGTGTTTTTGCGTAAACAGGTTTGCCGCAGACGTACCGACTGTGCCGAAAATGGAAAGACTTAAAAAAAATTATCAATATCAATACGTCTACAAAAACGGCGTCAGCGCGAGCGACAAATATTTTACCGTCATCGCCGCAAAGAGCGGCGGCGGATCGCGTTTCGGTTTTTCCGTCAGCAAAAAATACGGCAAGGCGGTTGTGCGCAACAGACTGCGGCGGCGCCTTAAGGAGTGTTGTAGGCTTCTTTCTCCCGGCGTCAGAGAGGGGTTTGCTTTCGTAATCATACCCCATGCGCCCGCGGAGGACTTTTCCGCAATAAAAAACAGTCTCGAAGCGCTGTTCAAAAGGCTTAAGGCGTGGAGGGACGAGGAAGCGTCGTCGTGAAATATATCTGTATATGGCTGCTCAAGGCTTACAAGGCGACTCTTTCCAAAATCAAGGGAAAAACCTGCCGGTTTACTCCCAGCTGCAGCGTTTACGGAATGGAAGCGTTTGAAACGCACGGTTTTTTCAAAGGAGGGCTGCTTACTGCGCGGCGCGTGATTAAATGCGGCTTTACGCGCGGCGGCTTCGACCCCGTGCCCTTCAATCTCAAAGGAGACATTAAATGGAGTTTATGAACTGCTTGGCAACCGCCGCCGAGACCATCGGACAATGGGGCTTTTCGGAGGGATTTGCGACAATCATGTCGGAAATCAAAAATCCGACCTTTGTCGGCTGGCTGGTCAAGGGGTTGCTTGACGCGGTGGGAAACTACGGCTGGGCGGTGGTGCTTTTCACCGTAATACTCAAGGTCATTACCCTGCCGTTGGATTTCTGGCAGCGTTTTTCGATGAAGAAAAACGCCAAAATGATGTCCGAGCTTGCGCCCATGATGGCAAAGCTGGACAAGGCTTATGCCAACGACAAAAACAAGCTCAATCAGGAAAAGCAGAAGCTGTACAAAAAGCACGGCTACAATATGCTGTCGGGCTGTCTGCCCATGATTGTGACGATGGCGATATTTTTCATCATGTTCGGAGGCTTGAACCAATGCTCCGCTTACGTAAACCTGAAGGTTTACAGCGAGCTGAGCGTTTTTTATACGCAGACGCTGTCCTCCGAGCTGGACAAGTTCTCCGCGGAATACGAGCAAAACCGTTACGATATCCTGCTTTCCGGAGAGTCCGGCGCTATCGAGGATTACAAGACGTGGCTCGGCGGGCAGGGTGTTGAGGAAAGCGAGTTCGAAGCTAGGATAAGCTCCGCAACAGCCCGCATTTCTTCTATCAAGGCGGAGGCTCAGGCTGTCGCGCGCAAAGCGGTGGGAGAATATTTTCTCGAGGCAAAGGAGGGCTTTTTGTGGATTACCAACATCAGCCGTCCCGACACCTGGGTGGAGGCGTTTCCCGAAACCGCGGACAAGTTTACCGGTACGCTCACAAAAAGATACAGAGCCTACAGGGACGAGTTCGACTCCGAGCTTTATAAAGAAATTTACGAGGGTATCAGCGAGCAGGGCGTAGGCTACAAGGTGGGAGACAAGCATTGGAACGGACTTATGATTCTGCCCGTGCTGTCGATAGCGCTCAGCTTTTTGTCCACATTTATTTCCAACAAGACAAGCAAAAAGAAAAACGACGTCGAACAGCTCGGCCCAGATGCGGCGGCGGCGCAAAGCACCAACAAGGTTATGATGTTCGTCATGCCGATAATGATGGGTATCTTCGGCTTTATTTATACGGCTACGTTTGCGCTTTATATGGTGTGTTCGAGTTTGCTGTCGATATTGTTTACGCTTGCGATGAACCCCGTTATCGACAGACGGGTAGCCAAAATCGAGTCTAAGACGGAAAAACCCGATTACAGGAGAAAATAGAGCCGATGAACAATGAAAAAATAGAAGTCAGCGCGAAATCCGTTGACGCGGCGGTGAAAAAAGGGCTGGAAAAGCTCGGGCTTGAAAAAGACCAAGCCGAGTGGGAGGTTTTGCAGGAAGCCGGATTTTTGCGTCATTGCAAAATTTCGATAGGGAAAAAACCTACTCAGGCGAGCCTTGTGCGCGAATATGCCGAGAAAATGCTGGAGCTCATGGGCTTTGATTATGCTGTAGAGGCAACGGAAACGGACAGCGAAATTTTGCTGGAGCTCACGGGCGTTAACGCGGGAGATATTATCGGCAGGCGCGGCGACGTGCTGGACGCCTTTCAGTATATGCTGAACGTGCTTACGAAAAACTTCGACGACGATTTCAAGCGCGTGACGGTAGATACGGAAAATTATCGCGCAAAACGCGCGGAGGCGCTTGTCAAGCTTGCCCGAAATCTGGAAAAAAAGGTGAAACGCACCGCCCGACCGGTGCGGCTGGAATATATGAATCCGTTTGAGCGCAGAGCCATACATACCGCGCTGCAGGACAGCCTTTTTGTGGATACTGTCAGCGAGGGCGAGGAGCCCCGCCGTTTTGTGGTAATCAAGCCCAAAGCGGGATTAAAGCTCCGCCCCGATTCGGGTGAGCGCAGGGGCAGCGGACGCGGCGGTGACAAAAAGGACAGACGTGGCAAGGGGACGGACAACGGAGCGCGCCGCAGATACGACGAAACCGAAGACGGCGATAGCCGTTCTGCCGTAAAACCCGATTTCGAGGAAGAAAAAAAAGAACCCACCTATGACGGCGGAGTCATGAAAAAGCTCAATTTCGTCTATCGAAGCGAAAAAAAGCGCAGAAGACTTAAATAAAACTGCAAAGCGACCGCAATTCCGGTCGCTTTTTCGTTTGCCCGTTTGGCGCAGCAATGGAAAAGCTGCAAAAAAAAGCCGCGTCAAACGCGGCTTTCAAGGGAAAAGTAACTAAAAAGTTCCGTTTTCGACTAAAATTCAGTCGATGTTTTTCTGATTGCTGCTGCACTTGGAACTGCCGGACTTCTTGCCGGAAGTTTTGGTGTTCTTGGTGTTGGAGCAATCCGAAGCTTTCATTTTCTTCGTTTTCATTTCCTTACCTCCCGTTTTTAGTATGCTACCAAAAAATCAAATTATTTCAGCTTGAGCCCTGTTTTTTTATAACCTGATTTTTCCTTTCACATTTTTGCCGATGCGTACATAAAATATGAAACGTAATGTCGGATAGCGTGAAAAATCGGAAAATTTGAAAATTTTGCGAATTTCGTGCAAATTTAACACAGCGTTCACCCCCCCCCCCCCTAATATTTAGTTTACAATTTCTAAAAACTGTGTTAAAATTTGTATGAAATAAAAGGGGGAAAATTTCTTTTCGGATACCGGCATGGCTTGCATACTTTGATATTATACGCATTTTTTTAAAAAGGAGGAAAGCGTAATGTCTGTTTTAAATGGTTTGCTGCTTGCGCCCACAGTTGAGTACAGAAATTATACACAGTTGATGTGGATTGGAATTCTGATTTCCGTTGTGGCTGCGCTGGCGGTTTTTTTTGTGTTTTTCTTCATTTCGAGAAGGGTTCGTCGAAGCGAGCTTGAAGAAGATAAGCGCGCGGCCCGACAGTCCGAAACAACGGAAAGCCTGTCGCCCGAGGTGGCGGCAGACACGGAAAATGTCGGGAGTGCGGCGGACGCCGAGCCTTGCGCACAGTCAGATGCGGCGGAGGACGAAGCTTACGACGAGGCTCCCGAGCCTGTCCGCGCGGAGGAGCAGGACGTATGTGAGGAGAGCGACGGACAGGATGCGGCTGCCTGCGAACCGATTTTGACCGGAGAGGAAGTCGCGGAGACTGAAACGGCGGAAACGACGCGGGAGACCGAAGCGGTTTGTCCGACGGAAGCCGATGAAGCAGCTTTCGATGCTGTCGTAGAGGAAGCTGCGACCGAGTCGGAAAATTCGGCTGAAGAGGCTCGCAGCGCGGAAAGCTTAGACGCCGTTGCCGCAGCGGACGCGGCGCAAAACGAGCCGGACAAAGGAGAGGAGCTTCCTTTGCCGGAATTCGTCGGAAGCATCCTCGCGGAGCTTTCGGAGGAGGATGCGCGTGCGTTTGAGTATTACATAATAAATTGTTCCGAGCCAGTAAAAACCAAAGTCAGACACCCTATGGGGCTGTATGAAAAGGAAAAGGATTTTCTCAAAGACTTTTTCGTGTCCTATGCCAAGTACAAAAAGCTGCTGAGCGCGGACGCGTACGAAAAGCTTTACGCGCGCTATTCCCGAACCGTCAGAGACGACCGCGTGAGAACCAAGCTCAACAACAAGCTCATAAACGTGCTGTATTTTTATCGTAAGGCGGATGAGGAAAATCTTGCGAAATGCAAGGCTCTCTGCAAAAAGGACGTCGAGCTCAACTTTGACAAAATCGACGTGCGCGATTGCAGACTCCCCGCTTTGAAGAGGCTTATTCTCATAGAAGCGTCGGAAAAGAATTTCGACGAAGCGTTGCATTGGTGCGACCTTGCGATTGCCAGAAACATTTTCGACAAAAAGGACGAGGGCTTTGAGGCGCGCCGCGAAAAGCTGGAGGAGAAGCTCGAAAAACAACGCCGCAGAGAAGAAAAACAAAGAAAAAAATTTAAGGACGAAACCTTAAAATAAAAATAAGAAAAGGAGATATAAAAACATGAAAAGCAAAAGGCTGATGGCAATCGGCGTAGCGCTGGCGTTGCTTATTGCCGTTGTGGGCATTGTGTTGTCCGTTTCGCTGACTGCTTGCAGCAAGGACGTCATCACGGTGCGCAGCGGCAACGAGCTGGTCAAGGCAGCCGGAGCCGAGCAGGAAAAAACGATAGTCTTTATGGACGACATAGTTGTGGACGGCGATCTCGAGATAGCCGCGCCCAACAAAATTGACCTTAACGGCTTCGGTCTCGAGGTCAAGGGAACTGTTTCTGTCGACAGCGAAAGCAGCGGAAAGCTGGTTGTAGGCACGACCGCTCTTATTCTGGCGAGACGCGAAACGATAAAGGCTGAGAAAATAGAAATCGAATTGCCCAACGGTCACGTGGAGTGGAACGCCAACGTAGAGCTTCCCGCCGCCGCAGAAACTTCGGCGGATATGATGACGGTGCGCACGTCCGCAAACAGCTTTGTATTCGGCGGCATTTTCAAAATCAACGGCTCCGAATCGGACGTTATGCTTACCGTCAAGGGCGGCAGGTTTGAAATTAGCAGCATGTCCGAAAGCCGCACCGCCACCGTGCTGGTGCCCCAGCAGGCTTCGGGCGCGGCAGTGGAAAATCTTTCGGACGGCACTGTGCGCGTAAATACTCACTCGGACGTTGCTGTAGCGGGCGACGTGGAAATCGCCTCCCAAAATGCGGAGGTCACGGTAACCGCGCTTGCTTCTGCCGCCGAGACCAAAATCACTGTGACGGACGGCACGGTCAAAAAGATTGACGCCGACGGCGCGGAGGTTGTGATATCGCAGGCGGCGACTGCCGGCGACGTTGTTGCCGACAAGCTGGAAAACAACGGCACGATTTCGGGCACGGTCACAGCCGACGAAATTGTCAACAACGGCGAGATAAACACCGAAAATATCAACGCGGCCGCCAAAGCGGCTGCCAAGCAGGCGGTGAACGACGCATTTGCCGGTTACGTCAGCGACGACTACTCGTCGGAAAATTGGGCTGTTTTAACCAAAGCCAAGGACGACGGACTTGCGGCGATAGACGCTGCAATGCTCGAAGCGGAAATAACGGCGGCTAAAAACACGGCGATTGCGGCAATGGAGGCAGTGGAAACGCTTGCCGAGCAAGGCTTGCGCGAGCTTGCCCAAGCAAAAGCTGCGGCAATTGCCGAGCTTGAGGCGGCTTTCGAGGCTTACGACGAAGATAATTATTCTGTCGAAAGCTGGACGGGGCTGCGCACCGCTTACGAAAACGGTCTTGACGCCATAGAGGCGGCAACCGCGCCCGCTCAGGCGGAAACGGCAAAGCAGACGGCAATAGACCAAATGGCGGCTTTCGAGCCTGCGGATCTCGAAACCTTGAATTTGGCAAAAGCCGAAGCCAAATCGGCGATTGAGCAGGCTTACGCCGCTTACGACGAGGAGGATTATACCCCCGCTAACTGGACGGAGCTGCGAATTGCATACAACAGAGGAATTGCCGAGGTTGCTTCCGCGACAGACGTAAACGCGGTGAACGCAGCCAAACAGACGGCATTGACAGCAATGGCGGCAATCAAGAACAACGCCGAGCTGCTCGCCGAAGCGAAGACTGCGGCAAAAGCCGAGCTTGAGACCGAATTTGACAAATACGACCGCGAGGCGTATACGACCAACTGGTCTGTGCTCGAAAAAGCGTACGAGGACGGTATCTCGGCAATCGAAAACGCCGCGACAATCGAGCTTGCGAATGCGGCTAAGCAGGCTGCGGCAGACGCAATGTCGGCGATAAAGAGCGACAAGACATTGCTTGACGAAGCAAAGAGCGCCGCTACGACGGAGCTTAACAACGAATACGCGAAATATAAATCTTCGGATTACAGCGTTGCAAATTATGAACAGATAACCAGAAAATACTCGGCAGGTATTGCAGCTATAGCCGGAAGCAAGACAACGGACGAAGTCAAGACGGCGAAGGACACGGCATTTGCCGAAATGGCAGCCGTCAAGAGCAACGCCCAGCTGCTTGCGGACGCGAAGGACGCGGCGAAAAAGGTTGTGAACGATGCTTTTGCCGAGTACAGCAGCGACGACTACACGTCGGAAAATTGGGTTGTTTTGACCAAAGCCAAGGACGACGGACTTGCGGCGATAGACGCGGCGGCAAGCATAGAAGCTGCCGAAGAAGCAAGGGACGCGACTGTCGCTTCGATGGGCGAGGTCAAAACCTACGCGATTTTGCTTGAGGAAGCGAAAACTGCGGCAAAAGCCGAGCTCAAAAAAGCTTACGACGCGTTCAACAAGAGCTATTATACGGATGCGCGCGAAGACTTGGACGGCGCTTATAACGACGGTGTGGTTGCGATAGAGGCGGAGACCGTCATTGAAAACGTCCAAACCGATCTGGAAAACGCGATTGCGGCAATGAACGCCGTCAAAGCGGACGCTATCGAAGTAAAGGACGACGTTTCTCTTGCGGCTGCGCTCGAAGCACAATATTCCAGAATCATTTTGACTGCAAGCATTGACGGCGCGGGCATAACGGTCGATTACAATTTGACTCTCGACCTCAACGGCTTTAGTATGACGCTTGAGGGCAGAACCGGAGCGGTTGTTACCGTCAACGCCGGCGCGGAATTTACGCTTTGCGACGGCAGCAAGCAAAAGACCGGCAAAATTCAGTCGGATTACATAGGAATTCTCGCTCGCGGCGAAGCCGAAAAGCCCGCTTACGTCTTCATAGAGGGCGGCACGATAGAGGTTGACAACGCCGCTTATCAGGACAACGACGCCAGCGATTTGGGATATTGCGTTTATGCCGACAATGCGGTTGTCGAAATGTCGGGCGGTGCAATCGTAGCAAAAGGCAAATACGAAACGAAGGACGACACCGTGTTCGGTATCAATCTGAGAAACGGAAGCCGGGCGATTGTTTCGGGCGGCACCGTGGAATCCAATACCTACGGCGTGGTAGTTTATTACAACAGCGCGTTCACATTGGACGGCGGCACGATAACCGCCACGTGGTTTGCGATTTCCGGCAACAATCTCGCTCCCGCAGCCGACATCACAATCAAGAGCGGCTCGGCGATAAGCACCGAAGACGTAGCGGTTTATATGCCAAGTCAAGGCAGTCTGACCGTTTCGGGCGGACATATCAAGGGACTTGCGGCAATCGACGCACGCATGGGAACGATAAGCATTTCCGGCGGAAAGCTGGAGGCTACTGCCGACCAGGCGGCGCCTTTGACCAAGAAGCCGGGCGGCGTTGCGGTTTACGACGGCAGCATCGTTTTGTTCAACGTCGGTCTTTACGACAACAACGAGACGGAAAGCAGACCTACCGGCAACGGCGACAACGCTTTTGCGGCGACGGTCACCGGCGGAGAATTCATAAGCGGAATTGCGGACGGAGCGTATTTCTCGATTTATCAATGGAATACCAAAGAACAGAGCGTTTCATTGGAAATCGCCGCGGATCTCGACAATACGGTATGGTTCGAATACGTTGAAAGCACGGTTCGAAACGTAACGGAGTACAAAAAGACCGCCGTTGCCGAATTGAGCGAAGGCTTTAAGCAAGAGGACTATTCCGAAGCCAATTTCCAAAAGATTTCGGAAATCCTTGCCGAGCTTGACGCCGATTTGGCGAGTGCAAACACAATCGTGCTTGTCGACGAAAAAATCAGTGCGGCTCGCACGGCTCTTGAGGCGGTAAACAAAGGTATAATCGTTATATCCGATGCGGACGAATTCGCAAACGCAGTCGCCAATCAGGTGGACGGCGACGAGTGGAGAATTTCCGCAGAGCTCACGGTGGAGCCTTTCGTCATTACGAAATCCATAACCGTTGCGGGCACAAATGAAAATGCAAAACTGACAGTGGCGTCAGTCGACAATTTTGTGACGCTTGGCGCCCCGGGCATTGAGGTTGAGTTCAAAAATATAGCGCTTGTAGGAAATATAGGCAAAAACGGCATTTATTTCGCTCCCGAAGCAGCGGGCGCAAAGCTGACGCTTGACAACGTATCTGTAAGCAACGTCATGCGCGGCGTGTCGATAGGTGCGGCGGACGTATATGTCGAAATAAACGAAAGCGAAATAGTTTCCCGTTATTACGGATTGACCGTCGGCGCAAGCAATGTAGAGGTTCTTGTCAAAGGCGGCAAGCTGCAGGGCTGGGCGGCAATTATGTTCACAGCCAACGGCTGGACGGTGGAGCAGATTCAGGCAAACAAGGGCGCGACGGTAAACGTGAACGGTGCGGAGCTTGTCGGTATGTCTATTTCCAACGAGGGCTACGGCATAGTTGTTTTGCAGCAGGACTACAACGGAGTGCAGCTGACGCTTTCAAACTGCTCTATGCTTGCAACCGTTGAAAAGGCAGGCATCACCGGCGCGGAGCAGGGCGGCATTGTTGTTCGCTCCTACGCAAACGACATAGTCGTGAACGGCGGCTCGATATCCAGACTGGATTGCTCGGAAATGACTTTGAAGGCTGCCGCTCTTGTCAGCATTTACAGCACATATTTTGCCAAGACGGAAGCCGACCCTGCGGAAAAAGGCAACAAATTTGACATTTCGAGCTGGACAATTTCCAACGATTTCGAAATTCCTTACGTTCTGAGAGGCGGAATCGACACTCTTATCGTTGACTTCTCCGAGCCTTTGGAGGGCACTTATGTAGAGCAGGACGAAAGGTGGTACGACATCAACAGCACCTTGAACGATTATGCTCTGGAAAGCGACTTGACGGCTTTCATCGATCAGGAATTCTACACGAAAAATCAAGGCACTCTGACCTTAAAGAGCGGCGTCACGTTCACGATTGACAGCGGAGCGGCGTTCTGGCTCAACGACGGCAACACCCTCGTTGTGGAAAGCGGCGCGACGTTAATCGTGCGCGGAGCATTATTCGAGGGCAAAATCGTCAACAACGGCAAAATCGAGGTTTCGGGCACGCTTGACGCGACAAGCCTCGAGGGCGACGGAATGTATGAGTACTTTGACGTAGCGGATATTGAACTGATAAACAAAATATTTGCAGAGGAAAGCATTTCTAACGTCACTATAAATTTAGGCGCGGGTTTGGGCAGCTCTGAGGAAAGAGTAAATGTCGAATTCTCCGTAGATAGAGAAGTTAATTTGATCGTCAATCTAAACGGGCATAGCATTTATACCGGTGCGCAAGCTTTCTTTACGCTGAAGCAGGGGACGGTCAGTGTCGACAACGGTCTTATCGACGGCGAGTATGATGTTTTCAGAATAGTACCCGAATCGCAGGACAAGGTGGCGAAGCTGACGCTTGGAAAGGATCTTACGGTTGTTGCACAAAAGTGGAACGCGGTTTATATAGGACCTAAAAACAAGACGGATATAGAAATATTCAATGCAATTCTGGTGACGGAAGCAATACTCGAAGCAAGAGGAACGGGCGACGCGGCTTATGCGACGATTCAGGGCAATGGAACTTTACACGGCACGAGCATAACTATAAACGGCGGCAGAATCGTTCAAAGCTCCAGCAATCCGATTTATCATCCTCAATACGGCGAGCTTATCATCAACGACGGTGAAATTGTCGGAGGCGCTACGGGTGTCGAAATCAGAGCGGGCAGACTGACAATCAACGGCGGAACCATTACCGGAAACGGAGATCCATTTGAATCGGATCCAAACGGCAACGGTTCTACGACATTGGGCGCGGCAGTCGCTGCGGTACAGCATACCACAAAGCTCAATCTGACTGTGGAAATCAAGGCAGGCACGTTCAACGGCGTGAGGGCTTTCTATCAGGCTGATATGCAGAACAACGGCGCCGAAGCTCTTGCAAAGATTTCCATTACGTTGTGGAAAAAAGCTGTTTTCAACGGCGAGGTGTTGGTTGACAGCGCGCAAGCAAAAATAACGACAGACGAATACACTCGCTATTACATGAATTTGCAGTCGGCTGTAGATGCCGCAAACGGCAATACGGTTACGCTGCTCAAAGACGTCGAAATCGGCGTCGCAGACAGCACGGTTACCGGATTGACGATAACCGGCAGCGCGACGATTGACTTCAACGGCTTTGTAATAACCAATGTAGGCAAAAAGTTTGCGGTCGTTGTCAGCGGAGCTTCGGCTAATGTTGTTTTCAAGGACACCTCCGAAAGCGGGAATGGCGGCATTTACGGCGGCTCGGGCGGCGACAACCAGGCTCTCCGCGTCGAGTCGGGAGCAACTGTGCGCATAGACGGCGGAGTTTACAATGTCGGCGGCGATGCAAACGGCTTGGGCAATTCCACCGTATCCATTGCGTCCAACAGCAACGTGACGATTTACGGCGGCAGATTTGCAAGCGAAAAGACTTACAGCAACAAATATTTCGTGCTCAATGTTCAGCAGACAACGGGAGCTTCTGGCGAGTTCAAGGTCTTTGGCGGTACGTTTGTCGGACAAAACCCCGCCGACGGCGACGACGCGCTGGGCGGAACCTATGTTGCGGACGGGTACGAGTCGGTGGAAACCAAGGCGGCGACCGAAACGGAGCCTGCGGAATACACCGTGCAGCTCAAAGCAGTTCAGGAATAATTTTAAAACAAAAAATCCGCTCTCATCAGAGAGCGGATTTTTTTCTGCATTAAGCGCGCAGGATAAACAAAAAAATTTTTGCCGCAAGGACGAGGCGTTTTCTTCGTCAAGGAGAAAACAAACCCGCCTGCACGTCAAAAGAACGGGTGTCGGGCAACGGCGGACAGGCGCGCGGATTTTCCTTTTTGCAAAGATGTTGTTTTTGACGCGGCGGCTTAAAACAAAAATATCCGACGTTTGCTGTCGGATATTTTGATTTCGTCTTTAAATTTCTTATTTTCCGTATGCGTAACGATTTGCGTCGCGCCTTTGTCTGAATTTAATCGACAGGCGTTTCTTCCCGGCTGCTGTCGGAGCTTTCCGACTGCTCCGCGTCTTTTTCCGACACATCGGACAATTCTTCAGCAAGCTCCTCGGCGTTTTCCTCGGCTTGCTCGGCGGATTGTTTCAATATTCCCTCGGCTTGCTCGGCAGTGGGATTTTCCTGTGCGGGAGGGGGACTTACCAGCTCGCAGGCCTCCTTGCAAATCTGCTTCTGCTCTTCGGCTTTGGCGTATTTTTCCGCGCCCTCGACGTCGGGAGAATAGGAGTTTTCCAGCTTGACTACCTTTATGTGGATTGAATTGAACGTAACTCCCAAAACATCCTTGCAGGCAGTCGCTATGAGATACCGAAGCTTTTCGGTTGTGGCTCCGACCTCGTTTCCGTTGATTTTTACCTGAACGCCCAATTTGAAGCCGGGCTTGTCGTCCTGTGTGATAATCAGCTTTTTTACCTTGACGACGTCCAGGGATTTTGCGGCTTTTCTGACCAGCCGTCTCACTACGCGCGAGGTGGTGGAAACGGCGTTCATATTGTCGGAATAAAGCACCATAGTGGACAGCCCGGTGTCCCCGGCAAAAATTTCTATCACGAGATAAACTCCCAGAACGGTGTATATGATTGCCAGCACGATGACAAGACTGTGCACCACGCGGTTGCCGTCAATGAAAGCGGCGAAGTCAAATGCCCCCAAGGTCACCAGCAGCAGGAACAGCGTGACAAGAAAGCCGACGATGACCAAAGCGAAGGTGGCTATTTTTTGCAATGCTTTTTTCATCTGAAAAAACCTCCGATTTTTTATAATTTTATTTTATGCCGAATGCGACGATTTAACGCCGTCAAACTATAAGATTGACGAGCCTGCCCGGGACGATTATTGCTTTTTTTACGCTTTTGCCCTCCAGCAGAGACTTGATTTCCTGGTTTGACAAAGCCGTTTTTTCTATTTCCTCTTTGGAAGCGTCGGCGTTTACGGTAATTTTGCCTCTTATTTTGCTGTTTATCTGAACTGCAAGCTCGACGGTCTGACGTCTGAGCTTGCTTTCGTCGCATACGGGGAAAGGCGCGTTGAACACGCTGTACCTTTCGCCTATGTTTTCCCACAGCTCTTCCGCTATGTGCGGGGCGAGAGGAGCGAGCAGCTTTATCAGCGATTTCGCGGCGGCAAACAGAGCTGCGCCCGACACGCTTCCCTTGTCGGCAAGGCGGCTCATGGCGTTCACCAGCTCCATCATCCTTGCAACGGCGGTGTTGAAGGAAAAAATTCCGTAATCGTTGGTCACTGCCTTGATTGTATTGTTTAGCACATATTCCAACTCGGCGTCGTCGCTGCCGTGTTCGATTTTGTCTTTGCTTTCATAGGCGCCGAGCACGGTGCGCTCCACCCGCTCCAGCCATTTTACGATACCCTTTATGCCGTCGTCGTTCCAAGGACCTCCCTCGACGTAGTTGAAGCCGAAGCCCAGATAAACTCTCAGCGCGTCGCTGCCGTAGCGGTTTACCCAATCGTCGGGACTTATCACGTTGCCTTTGGATTTGCTCATTTTCGAGCCGTCCGGCCCCAAAATGGTGCCCTGATGCACGAGCGACAAAAACGGCTCGTCAAAGCCGAGATAACCCATATCTCTCAACGCCTTGGTGAAAAACCTTGCGTAAAGCAGGTGCATGCAGGCGTGCTCCGCCCCTCCGATATATTTGTCGACGGGCAAAAGCTTGTCTACCGTGTCCCTGTCGAAAGGCTCTTTGTCGTTTTTGCTGTCGGCGTATCTCAAAAAATACCAGCTGCTGCACACAAACGTGTCCAGTGTGTCCGCTTCGCGCGTCGCCTTGCCGCCGCAGCGGGGGCATACGGCGTTGACAAATCCCTCGTGCTTTTTCAGGGGACTCACTCCGTCGGGGCGGAAATCCACGTCGTAAGGAAGCAGAACGGGCAAATCCTTTTCCGGCACGGGCACGATTCCGCACTTGTCGCAGTAAACCACAGGTATAGGCGCGCCCCAATATCTTTGCCGCGAAACCAGCCAGTCGCGCAGACGGTAGTTGACCTTAAGCTCGCCCTTGCCCTGCTCCGCCAGCTTTTCCACAACGGCGCGTCTGCCTTTCGCGCTTGACATACCGTCAAACTCGCCGCTGTTTGTCATAAAGCCGTATTCCGTGAAGGGAAGCTCTCCCTTGCCGTCCTTGTCGGTTATGACGCGTTTGACAGGCAGATTATGCTTTTTGGCGAAAACGAAGTCTCTTTCGTCGTGCGCGGGCACGCCCATTACGCAGCCCGTGCCGTAGGAGTAGAGCACGTAGTCGCCGATTAAGACGGGCACTCTTTCGCCGTTTATCGGATTGAAAGCGAATGCTCCCGTGAAAACTCCCGTTTTTTCCTTAGCTGTGGACAAGCGCTCGATTTCGTTTGTTTTTGCCGTTTGCAGGCGGTATGCCTCGACGGCTTCTTTTTGCTCCGTCGTCGTGATTTTGTCAACGAGCGGGTGCTCGGGCGCAAGCACGACGTAAGTGACGCCGAAAAGCGTGTCGGCGCGCGTGGTGAACACGCGGAAAACGTCCCTGTCCGCGTTGTCTACCTCAAACTGAATTTCGCCGCCCTCCGACCGACCTATCCAGTTTTTCTGCATAAGCTTGGTTTTTTCCGGCCAGTCCAGCTTGTCAAGCCCGTCGAGCAGCTCCTGTGCATAGTCGGTGATTTTAAAAAACCATTGCGTGAGATTCTTTTTTATCACCCCGCTGTGGCAGCGCTCGCACTCGCCGTCGACAACCTGCTCGTTTGCCAGCACCGTGTTGCAGGAGGGGCACCAGTTGACGGGGGCTTCTTTTCTGTAAGCCAGCCCCTTTTCAAACAGCTTGAGAAACATCCATTGCGTCCATTTGTAGTAGTCCGGCATGCATGTTTTGACCTCTGCGTCCCAATCGAACATAGCGCCCATGTCCTTGAGCTGCCGTTCCATGATTTCTATGTTTTTGAGAGTGGAGTCCTGAGGGTGGATTCCCGTTTTTATGGCGTAATTTTCTGCAGGCAGACCGAAGCTGTCAAAGCCCATAGGCTCGAATACGTTGAAGCCCTGCATCTTTTTGAAACGGGCATAGCTGTCGCTCAACGCGTAATTGTACCAGTGCCCGACGTGCAGCTTTGCTCCGCTCGGATAAGAAAACATTTCCAGCACATAGTGCTTGTGCTCCGTGTCGTTTTTGTCGAATTTATACAATCCGGTGTCCTGCCAGATTTTGTTCCATTTTTTTTCAACGCTGATATTGTCCATAAACTTTATAATAATACATCATTGACCAAAAGTCAAGGTTTGACACGCTTTAGGCAGTCGAAGAAACGCCCGCCGCGCTTGACCTTTTGGACAAAAAGGTTGTATAATAATCGCGGCGAGGGCAGAGAAAGCTTTACGCTTTCAACTCCCGTCCGAAAAAAGGAAGACAAGAAATGGATTACATGAAAGAGTCTCTCAAAATGCACGAAATGTGGCGCGGCAAAATCGAAATGGTTTCCAGAGTGCCGCTGACCACGAAAACCGACCTGTCTCTGGCATACACGCCCGGCGTGGCGCAGCCCTGTCTGGAAATAAGAGACAATCCCGAAAAGTCCTTTTCCTTAACCCGCCGCTTCAACACGGTTGCGGTTGTCACCGACGGAAGCGCGGTGCTGGGACTGGGCGACATCGGACCTCTTGCGGGAATGCCCGTCATGGAAGGCAAGTGCGTGCTTTTCAAGGAGTTCGGCGGAGTGGACGCCGTTCCGCTGTGCGTTTCAAGCAAGGATACGAACGAAATCGTTTCGGCGATTGCGCTGATTGCGGGTAGCTTCGGCGGAATAAATCTGGAGGACATTTCCGCGCCGCGCTGCTTTGAAATAGAAAGAAAGCTCAAGGAAAAGCTTGATATACCCGTGTTTCACGACGACCAGCACGGCACCGCGATAGTGGTGCTCGCGGCGTGTCTCAACGCGCTCAAGGTGGTGGGCAAAAGGCTGCCCGACTGCCGTCTGGCTCTGTGCGGCTGCGGAGCGGCAGGCACGGCAATCGCCAAGCTTATGCTTGCCGCAGGAGTAGGCGACGTCGTTATGTGCGACAAAGAGGGAGTCATAAACAGAGACCGGCACGCTTCCGACGCGCGTTTCGGCGAACTCGCGCGGATAACCAACAGGGAAAACGTAAAGGGCGCGCTTGCCGACGCAGTCAGAGGCGCGGATATTTTCGTAGGCGTGTCTGCTCCCGCGATTCTGTCGCAGGATATGGTGCGTTCCATGAATACCGACGCGATAGTCATGGCAATGGCAAATCCCGTTCCCGAAATCATGCCGGATTTGGCAAAGGAGGCGGGCGCGCGCGTGGTAGGCACGGGGCGCAGCGATTTCCCCAATCAGATAAACAACGTGCTTGCTTTTCCCGGAGTCTTCAAGGGGGCGCTTTCGGTCAGGGCGCGCGAAATAAACGAGGAGATGAAGGTGACTGCGGCATACGCCATTGCCGGGCTTGCCGCGGACAAATTGTCGGAGGAATATATTCTTCCCGACGCGCTGGACAAAAGAGTCGCGCCAGCGGTGGCGGCGGCTGTTGCGGACGCGGCGAAAAAGACGTCCGTATGCAAAATCTGAGCAAAACCGCACGGAAATGCGCAAAACGCGGTGATATCCCGCCGCGACTGTTAGAATAGCTTTATGACAAAAAACGAAATACAGAAGAACGAAATTGCGGAGCAGCCGTCTTTGTCCGCTTCGGCGGGCACGGAAAACCGCGTAGTCTCGATCGACCGTATGAGAGGCATTTGCATTTTCATTATGGTCGGCTCGGTTTTGCTGGGCATGTTCGGCGACACCTTTGCGGCAATAAAGGGGCTTTATAAGCACGGAGCGGAGGGCTGGCAGCTCGTTGCGGGCAACGCGTCCTTTGTCAACGGGGGCTACAGCGGAATCGCCCTTGCGGATATCTTCGCGCCTTTGTTTATTTTTGTGATAGGTCTTACTCTTTGCTCGAGCTTTAAGAGGAGAGAAGAAAAATACGGTACGGCGCGCGCCTTTTTTCAGCTCGCCGTGAGATTTGCGGCGTTGATAGGCTTCGGCGCGGCAGTGGACGGCGTGTCTTGTCTGCCCGACATTTTCGGCGGAAAATGGGGCGAGATGAAGTTTGCCGACAAGTTTTTCGGAGTTACTTCATTTGTGCTTATCGCCGCTCTTTTGGCGCTGGGCGTGAGCAAATTCGTAAAAAACCGCCGTTTCGGCTCGGTGTGCTCGGCAGTGTTCAGATACGTTGCTGCAGCAATGGGCGTTGCGGCTCTGTTTTTCGCGCTTTGCGGGCTGGGCGAAAAAATCGGCGAGGCATTCGGCACGCATATTCTGTACGAAACCAGCAAATACGGCTTTGTTTGGGACACGCTTCAAAACATCGGTCTTGCCGGACTTTTGTCTCTCCCCTTTGTTAAAACGGGCAAGTGGGGCAGGCTGACCGTCGTGGCTGCCGCTTATGCCGCGCTTACCGTAGTTTATCAGCACAACGGCTTTGCGATAAGCGAGTGGGTGCTCGAGGGCGGCATTGTCGGCGGTATCGGCTGGTCGGGAATTCTGCTGCTGGGCAGCGTTTTCCGAGATATCAAAGAGGACGGTCAGACGCTGCTGTATTGGCTGCTGTCGGCGGGGTGTGTGCTCGTTTCGGTTATATTGATAACATTTTTCGGTTTTATTGCCGCAAAACGCGGCTGCACTCCCGTGTACTGCGTGTTTTGCGCAGGCATAGGCGGGCTGTTTTGGGGCGCGTTGAGTTTGCTTGACGGCGTACGCGTCAAATTCGCACTTTTTACGTGGTGGGGCGGCAGCTGTTTCTTGACGTATGTGCTGAGTCTGGCTTTCGGCTTTGCCATGGAGGCGGCGCTTGGCTCGGGGACGCCGGTGGCGTTGGCGCTGGCAATAGGCGTCGCCTGGCTTGCGCTTATGTCGCTTATGAATTGGCTGCTGGCAAAAAAGGGCAAGCACGTAAAGCTTTAAAAATTTCTACGAAAAAAGGGAGCGGCAAAGCGCTCCCTTTTTGGTTTGTTAAAAATTTCAGCCGCACATTTTTGCAAAAGCTTCAAGGTAGATGTGCGCCATCTGCATGAGTCTGTCTATTGAAACAAACTCGTTTATTTCATGAATCACCTGAACGTCGCCGGGAAACGAGGGACCGAATGCGACGCACATGGGCAGCATTCTCGAATATGTGCCGCCGCCGATAGCTATAGGCTTGGCGTTGCAGTTCATTGCTTTGTTGTAAACGTCCAGCAAGCCCGTGACCAGAGGGCTGTCGGCGTCCACGTGCAACGGCTGCTTGATGTGACCTTCCTCGATCACGAAGGTGTCAATGCTGTTTTTCTTCATGACCTCTGCAACGTAAGCGTCCTTGAAGGTGACTGGATATCTGACGTCCAGCTTGATTTTCAGGCTGCCGTTTTTGAGGTTGACGACGCCTATGCTGTGAGTGATTTTGCCGCTGACTTCGTCCTCAAGCGGAAAGCCCCACGCCGCGCCGTTGACGTCGCGGCACATTTTGTCGGCGACAAACGCCAGCGTTTTGTCGTCGGGCAGACAAGCCGACAGGGCGCGGAACATCTCCCAGGTGGCGTTCACGCCGGTGTGCGGCATGGCCCCGTGAGTGGATTTGCCGCGCGTAACAAGCTGGACTTTGTCACCGACTTCTGTTATCTCCACCTTGAAATCTTTAAGCGGCGTCAAATCGAGGCTTTTGTCCACCAGCGCGGCGCAGAGGTCGGGCACTACGTTTGTGCGGCTTCCCGCCGTGATGTCATACACGGCGTCGGACACCTTGCCTATATCGAGATCCATGGCGTAAATTCCCTTTTCCACGTTTATGACGGGGAAATCGCCGTCGGGTGAAATGGCGAGGTCGGGCATTTTGACCTTGGTTTTGTAATATTTTATGCAGCCCATATTGTTTTCTTCGTCGCAGCCGAAGATAAGGCGCAGCGTGCGGCGGGGCTTAAAGCCGCTCATTTTCAGCGCTTTTGCGGCGTAAAGACAGGCAATCATCGGACCCTTGTCGTCCATCGTGCCTCTGCCGTATATTTTTCCGTCAATGATTTCGCCGCCGAACGGGTCGGCAATCCAGCCTTTTGTTACGGGAACGACGTCGAGATGACCCAGCACGCCGAAAACCTCCGCGTTTTTGTCGGGGGATTTGAAATCGAGGTGTCCGGCATAGTTGTCGCAGTTGTACGACTCAAAGCCCATTTCTTCGCCTTTTTTGAGCACATACGCGAGACAATCCGCGTTGTTTTTGCCGAAAGGCATACCGGGCAGCGCGTCCGTCGTAATCGTTTCGTAGCGCAGAACCTCCCGAAGCGTACCTATCATTTCCTCCTTCAGGGAGTCCAATATTTGTTTTCTGTCCATAGAAACCTCCGATTCTTAAAGAAACTTACGCGAATATTATACACAAAAAGACAGCGATATGCTATCATTTTGTCAGAGGTTTCTTATGAAAATACAAAGCGACAACGCCGGACATAAAACCAGACTGAGAAACAGGTTCGTAAACGAGGGCATGGAAAACTTCGAGCCGCACGAGGTTCTGGAGGTCATGCTTTACAAATCCTTTCCTTACAGCGACACCAACGCGCTTGCGCATCGGCTTATCGACCGCTTCGGCAGCTTGGCGGCTGTGCTCGAAGCGCCTTACACAGAGCTTGAAAAGGTGGAGGGCATGGGCAGAAGCAGCGCGATAACGCTCAGCATGTGGCGGGAGTTTTTCAGATATTACGAGAGAAGCAAGCGGATAGGGCGCAACGAGCTGTGCACTCCAGACAGGCTGCCGCAGGTCGCGCAGGCTTTGCTCAAGGGCTCGGTGACCGAAGAAATGCACGTGCTTTGTCTGGACGTCAAAAGCAGATTGCTCGGCACGGTCAAAATTTCCCAGAATTCTCCCACCTTTGTTTCGGCGACGGTGAGGGAAATCGTGGAGCGCGCATTCGGCTTCAATGCGGCGGCGCTGGCGGTTTGTCACTCGCATCCGTCGGGCAGCGCTCATCCGAGCGCGGAGGACGCGCGTTTTACCGCAAACCTGCTTGCTGTGTGCAGGCAGCTGGGCATAACGCTTTCCGACCATATTATCGTGGCGGACGACGGCATATTCAGCTTCAGAAGAAGCGGCGTGATCGACCTTATTGACAAAAAAGTATGCAAAATGACGGAAAATATAGTAAATCTGAACCTGTAAACGTGATTGAAAAATAACCGCGCCGCGAGGCAATTCGTAGGACAATCGGAAAAAAGGCTGAAAGTAATGGAATGTACGATGTAAAAATGCTATTATGAAAGCGTTTTTTAAATTATTGTTCATGCGCAGTCAACTGAAATAAAGCACGGCGAGAGCCGTTAGGCTCCGCAAAACTCAGAGCGGTTCGCGGCACAGAGGAAAGGCATAAGCTAGGGTAGCTTTGTAGGAAAATAAAATCAACATATTGCAGAATAGTCGAAAAACGTATTTTCCGTTGAAATAAAAAACGGTTAATGATTTCCGTTGCAATGTTTTTCCGTACAAATAAAAATTCATTCGACTCCGCTCAAAAAAATTCCGAAATTAAAAAATAATTCGGTCGAAAGGTCAAAAAAATCCCGCTTTTTAGCGGGATTTTGTTTTTTTCAATCGACCTTGCCGCCGTCGTTGATGTACAATATGCCCAGAGTGTTGGGTCCGCAGTGGCTTGTGATTGTGCAGCTTGCAGTGGTTTCAATAATCTCTTTGAAAGGCGTTTTTTCGAGGCGTTTTTTCACTGCTTCAACCAGCTCGGGCGCATATCTGGTGTGCGTCACGAAAATGCGCGTGTAGTCGGGATTGTCGAACTCGTTGAGAATATCGTTGACGTATTTATCCAGGACTCCCGCCAGCCTGCCCATATATTTTTTGCCCACAATCATTTTGCCGTCCTTGACCTTTATGCACGGCTTGAGGTTTAAAGCCGTCGCTGCAAACAGAGCCAAGCCCGAGCAGCGGCCGCCCTTATAAAGATAATTGAGCTTGTCGATAATAAAGCTTGCCTGTACGTGAGGCACGCGGGACGTCACCTTGCGCACTATTTCATCCTTGCTTTCTCCCGCTTCTCTTAAGTCGCAGGCGTACATGAGCAGCAGACCGCTGCCTGTGGACAGGTTTTTGGTGTCGATGACGGAAACATTCTCAAATTCCTCAGCCGCCGCCTGCGCCGCCGCGCAGCTGGTCGACATATCTCCCGAAAAGCTGAAATGTATGATTTCGTCTCCTTTTTCCAAAGAGGGCTGCCAGAATTCCTTGTAGGTTTCCGCGTTGCAGGCGGAGGTTTTGGGCAGATTTCCCGTTTCCTTTACATAGTCGTAAATTTTTTCGGGATTCAGCTCGTAGCCGTCCTTGTAAGGGGTGTCTCCGAGAATGACTGTTATCGGCACAAGCGTAATGTCGTATTTTTCTACGGTTTCGGGCGAGATGTCCATCGTGCTGTCGGCAAAAAATTTTATCATAATTTACTCCGGAATTTCGGTTTGATGTGTTAATATACGAATGAAGAAAAAATCGCAAGCCAAACCGATTGCTGTTTAATTATATATATTATACGACATGCGTCTGTTTGTCAATCAAAAATATTTGCGGCTATTCAATATAGACAAAATATTTGCTATTGTTGCACATTTTACAGATTCAACAAAAAAGGAAGCTATGAAATTCGAAAAAATCACGGAAGACAATATCCGCCTGCTGAAGCCTTATCTTTACGCCTGTCCGCACAAGATGTGCGGCTATTCTCCGCTTGTGCTCACTATGTGGAGCGATTACTTTGATTATCGCTACGCGATAGAAAATGCAACGCTGTTTCTGAAAATGCGGGACGAGGACGGAGAGCAATACTTTTTTATGCCGGTGTGCGACGTCGAAAAGGGCGTAGGGCTTTTGCGCGCGCACTGCCGCGAAACGGGAGACAAGCTTCAGTTTTTCGGCGTGGGCGAGGAATATGTGGACAGCTTCTGCCGTTGGCTCAACGCGAAAAACCCGCTCGAGCTGGAAAAGTGGGCGGATTATCTTTACGACGCGCGCGCGATGACAGACCTGGTGGGAAAAAAATACAACGCCAAGCGAAACCACATAAACAAGTTTTACAAGACCTATCCCGACGCGGAGTTCAAGGATTTCAAAAGGGCGGACAGAGACAAGGTGCTGGCGTTTCTGGACAAATACCACAAAAACGACGGAACGGCGACTTATTTCTACGACAAAAAAGAAGTGACGCTGCTGGTAGAAAACTGGCGCGACGGCGAATATCCCGGCGGATATATGGAAATAAACGGCGAAGCGGTGGGCTTTACCGTAGGTGAGATTGTCGGCGACACCCTTTTCGTACACGTCGAAAAGTGTCTGCGTGAATTTTCCGGCGTTTACGAAGCCACGACCAACGCTTTTTTGAAACGGCATGTGACGGACTCCGTAAAGTACGTCAACAGAGAGGAGGACTTGGGGCTTGAGGGGTTGAGAAAATCCAAAATGTCTTATTATCCTCTATGTCTTGTCAAAAAGTTCAGAATTGCCGAAAACGATTGAAAAAACGGGCGTAAAAGCCCGTTATTTCTTTTTGTTTTTCAGTCGGTAATATTTTTTCATAAAATCCAGCTTTGACCGGGTGTGGGGCGGATATTTGACGTCAAGCTCCCTTTTGCCCTTGCTCAGTATGCTTTTGTAGTGGGTGAATGCGTCGAAGGACGCCTTGCCGTGATAACTGCCGAAGCCGCTTTCTCCCACTCCGCCGAAGGGCAGGCGGTGTTCGGTTATATGCATGACGACGTCGTTTACGCACATGCCGCCCGACGGCACTCTTTCGGCGAAGTCAAGCGCGGTTTTTTCCCTGCCGAAAAAGTAAAGGGCAAGGGGCTTAGGCATCGAAATGAGCCTTTCTGCAATTTCGTCAAGGTCGGTAAACTCCGTTACGGGGAGCACCGCTCCGAAAATTTCCTCGCGCATAATCGGGCTCTCGAAGGTCGCGTCGGCGACGATTGTGGGTTCAAGCGCGCGTCCGTTAGCATTGCCGCCGAGCAGGATTTTTTCGCCCTTTATCAGGTCGAGCAGCTGCTCCGTCTTTTCACGCGTGATAATGCAGGTCAGCTCGTCCTCGCGGTCGGCGGGATAAAATCGGCGGGTGTATTTCACAAGCAATGACAGAAATTCGTCCTTTACGTCCGTGTGCACGGCGACGAAATCGGGCGCGACGCAGGTTTGCCCCGCGTTGAGAAATTTTCCCCACGCAATGCGCTTTGCCGCAGTTTCGAGGTCGGCGTTTTTGTCCACGATGCAGGGGCACTTGCCTCCCAGCTCCAACGACATGGGAGTCAAGTGTTCCGCCTGAAGACGACAGATGTTTTTCGCAAAAGCAGCCGAGCCGGTGTAAAAAACGTAGTCGAATTTCAGCCCGAAAATTTCCATGCCCCGCTTTTCCAACGGCTCGACGGCGACGAAAGCCTCGTCGAAAATTTTGAGTATGTCCATGATTGTCTGCGAAACGCGCGGCGTTTTGCCCGACAGCTTGAGCACGACGGTGTTGCCTGCGGCGATTGCTCCTGCAAGAGGAGTCAGCGAAAGGTTGAAGGGATAGTTCCACGGCGCGACTATGAGGACGCAGCCGAATGGCTCTGCCGCAATCATGCCCTTTGCAGGGAAGCTTGCAAGGGAGGTCGATACGCGGCGGGGGCGCATAAAGCGCTTGAGCCTGCGAGTCAAAAAGTCAATTTCGCTCACGACCATTGCTATTTCCGTCGCAACGGCGTCGAACTCGTTTTTGTTGTAGTCGGCTTTGAAAGCGGAAACGATTTTGTCGTAGTTGTCGATTATGGAGCCGCGAAGTTTTTTGAGCGCGTCCAGCCTGAACGAAGCCGTGCGCGTCGCACCTCTTTTAAAAAACTCTCTCTGTTTTTCAAGAATCTCTTTCATACAAACTCCGTATAAAAATCTTGCCATTGACGGCGGTTTTTGTTAAAATAAAAGTCAAGGCGATTTTTTCGTATTATATCAGAAAACGCCTGTGTTTGCAATGGAAAAAACGGTCAAAACTATCGTCGCAATAGGCGGCGGGGAAATCAAAACCAAAACGACGCTGAAAATAGACGAATACGTCGCGTCTCTTGCGCGCCGGCGAGCGGGCGACAGACGTCCGACGGGCTTGTTCATAGGCACTGCAAGTCACGACAGCATGCCTTATTTCAACAGCTTCCGCAAAACCTATACGTCGGTTTTCGACATAAAAGCGGATGTTGCGCTTACTGTTTACGGCGAAATGGATTTGACTCACATAGAAGAAAAGTTTGCCAAGGCGGATTTTTTGTATATCGGCGGCGGAGACACTAAATTTATGCTGGACAGCTGGAGAGCAACGGGACTTTTGCGGCTTGTTCTCGACGCGTACGAAAGGGGAGTGCCGATAGCGGGGCTTTCCGCCGGAGCTATATGTTGGTTTGACGTCATGTATACCGATTTCGATATCATTCGCGGTCAGAGCAACGAGTACAAAATGCTTGACGGCTTGGGCGTTTTGCGGGGAGTCGCATGTCCGCATTACGACGACAGACGCGTGGATTTCGCCCGCGCCTTCGCGGCGTGCGGCTATGAAAAAGCCTTTGCGATAGAAAACGACGCCGCCGTCGTGTTTGAAAACGGAACGCCCGCAAAAGCTCTTTCGTCGGGCGGCAAAGCGTTTTCCGTCCTCCGCAACGGGGCGGAAGTGTCGGAAACCGAGCTGAATATTTAAATTTAACTGTATTTTTACGGAGAAACAAAATGGATAAAAAGACTTTTTACATCACGACGCCGCTGTATTACTCCTCCGGCAAGCTGCACCTGGGGCATTGCTACACCACGGTTATATGCGACTGCATTGCGCGCTTCAAGCGCATGGAGGGCATGGACGTGTTTTTCCTCACCGGCACCGACGAGCACGGGCAGAACATAGCGCGCCGCGCCGCCGAAAAGGGAATGGAGCCGAAAGAGTACGTCGACGCTCTTTACGCCGACATAAAGAGCCTCTGGAAGCTCATGGATATAAGCTACGACAAATTCATACGTACCACGGACGATTATCACGAGGAAGCGGTCAAAAAGATTTTCACCCGCCTTTACGAAAAGGGGGACATTTACAAGGCTGAGTACGAGGGGTGGTATTGCTCTCCCTGCGAATCCTTTTGGACGGAGTCGCAGTTGGAGGACGGAAAATGCCCCGACTGTCACCGCGACGTTTCCAAAGCAAAAGAGGAAAGCTACTTTTTCCGTCTGTCAAAATATGTGGACAAAATTCTTGATTACTACGAAAATCATCCCGATTTTCTGCTCCCCCGCTCCCGCGTAAACGAAATGGTCAACAATTTTATCAAGCCGGGACTAAACGACCTGTGCGTTTCGCGCAGCTCGGTCAGGTGGGGAGTGCCCGTGCCCTTTGACGAAAAGCACAGCATTTACGTATGGGTGGACGCATTGAGCAACTACATCACTGCGCTGGGCTACGCGGGCGACGACCAAAGCCTTTTTGAAAAATACTGGCCGGCGGACGTCCATATGATGGCGAAGGAAATCGTGCGTTTCCACAGCATAATCTGGCCGGCAATGCTCATGGCGTTGGAGCTGCCCTTGCCAAAGCAGGTTTACGGACACGGCTGGCTGCTGTTCGACGGCGACAAAATGAGCAAGTCCAAAGGCAACGTCGTAGATCCTTACGTCTTGTGCGAGCGTTACGGTCTGGACGCGGTCAGATATTATCTGCTGCGCGACGTTCCTTTCGGCAATGACGGAGTTTACAGTCTGGCGGCGCTTTTAACCCGCTGCAACGCAGACCTGTGCAACGGTCTTGGCAATCTTGTCAGCCGCACCGCCGCCATGATTACGCAGTATTTCGACGGAAAAATGCCTTCCTGCGACTGTCCTTGCGCCGAGCAGGACGATGAGTTGACACGCATGACGGACACCCTCTGCGAAAGGGTGCGCGAGTCCGTTTCCGCGCTCAATCTGCCCGACGCTCTTGCGGAGATTTTCAGATTGGTAAACCGTGCCAACAAATATATCGACGAAACGACCCCCTGGCTGCTTGCCAAGGACGAGAGCAAAAGGGACAGGCTCGGTTCGGTTTTGTACAACCTTGCGGAGGCGATAAGAGTGTGCGCCGTGATGCTTACGCCCTTTTTGAAGCAAACTGCGGAAAAAATACTTGCCAAATTTTCGCTCGGCTTGCCGCAGGACTTTTCCGACGCGCGCTACGGCGTGCTCAAGGCGGGCGCTCCCGTCGTCAAGGGCGAAAATCTTTTCAACCGCATTGACGTCGACAAAGAACTCAAGGCGATGGAGCAGGCATGATAGACACTCACGTTCATCTCGACGACGCGCGCTATTCGGATGCTGACCGCAAGGAGCTGCTGGAAAATCTGGAGCGGGACGGTCTGACTGCCGTGGTCAACGCCGCCTGCGACCTGGAGACCATGCGCGCGGGAGCGCGGCTTGCCGACGGCTTTGACCGAGTGTTTTTTACCGTAGGGTGTCATCCGCACGACGCCAAAAGCTTCGACGGGGCTTTCGAAAGGGAAATCGTGCGTCTGGCGCAAAACCCCAAAGCCGTGGCAATGGGGGAAATAGGGCTGGATTATCATTACGACTTATCCGACAGAGAAATCCAGAAAAAAGTTTTTTCCCGTCAGCTTTGGCTTGCCAAAGAGCTTGGGCTTCCCGTCGTCGTGCACACGAGGGACGCATGGCGGGACACTTTGGAAATTCTTGAAAAGCAAGGGAGCTTTCCCGACGGACTGCTGCTGCATTGCTTTTCGGGCAGCAAGGAAATTTGCAAAATTTTGTCCGACAAATACGACGCGCATTTCGCATTCGGCGGCGCAATCACGTTCAAAAATTTCGGCGGCGCGGAGGTCGTGCGGACGGTCAGGGAGGACAGGCTACTGTGCGAAACGGATTGTCCCTATCTGACGCCCGAGCCGTTTCGGGGCAAAATCAATCGTCCCGCTTTTGTCAGATACGTTGTTGAAAAAATCGCCTTTTTCAGAGGTATTTCTTTCGAGGAGGCGGAAAACGTCACCGAAAGGAACGCCGTGCGTTTTTTCGGTTTGAAAAGAGCCGTTTCGGAAAAATGAGATTTGTTCGGGAGAGCTTCGCGCTCTCCCCTTTTTTTGCGAAAAACGGCTTAAAAAGCAAAAATTAACGCAAAGCGCAAAATCGACATGTCAATGCGGAAAAGGCGTTGCAACGAAATTTGGCTAGCTTAAAGGGCTTAAATAACGTATTCGACAAAAGATTTTTGAAAATCCATGTCAATACGCTTTATTTTGAACGCGAAATTTGGTATAATAATAAAAACAAAAACAACACGCTTTTCAAGCTGTCCGTTTGGAGGTTATATGGCAAAAAACACGACAGAAAACCATTACGGCGAAGAAAATATTCAGGTGCTCGAGGGACTCGAGCCGGTCAGAAAGCGTCCCGGCATGTATATCGGCTCCACCGACGAAAAGGGACTGCATCACCTTGCGGTGGAAATACTCGACAACTCCATAGACGAAGCGTTGGCGGGCTTCTGCACCCACGCTTATATCACAATCAACGCGGACGGCAGTCTGACTGTAGAGGACAACGGCAGAGGCATACCCTGCGGTATTCACAAGACGGAAAAGGTGTCGGCTGTGGAGGTGTGCCTGACCAAGCTGCACGCGGGCGGAAAGTTCGGCGGCGGGGGCTACACAATCAGCGGCGGTCTGCACGGCGTGGGTTTGTCCTGCGTCAATGCGCTTAGCGAGTGGCTTGTGGTGGAGGTTGACCAGGACGGCAAGCATCATTATCAGAAATATATGCGCGGCGTGCCGCAGGCGCCCCTTGCGGTCACAGGCGCGACGGAAAGCACCGGCACGAAAATCACGTTCCTGCCGGACAAGGAAATTTTCGACACGGTGCTTTGGGATTACGACCGTTTGAAGCTGCGCGCGAGGGAAGTGGCTTATCTCAACAAAGGGATTACAATCGTGCTTTCCGACAACCGCGAGGGACGCGCAAAAAGCGAAACCTTTTGTTTTCTCGGCGGCGTTGCGGAGTTTGTGGACAATCTCAACCGCACAAAGGAGAAAATCTTTTCCGAAACGGTTTATATCGACAAGTCGGTCAAGGAAGGCGAGGTTGAAATCGCGCTCCAGTTCAACGATGGCTACAACGAAATTATTTATTCCTATGCCAATAACATCTGCACCGAAGAGGGCGGGGCGCACCTCGACGGCTTCAAAAACGCGCTGACAAAGGTAGTCAACGACTATGCCCACAAGCTGGGACTTTTGAAGGAGGAGGAAAAGCTCGCCGGAGAGGACGTGAGAGAAGGTCTCACCGCAGTCGTATCCGTCAAGCTGACCGAGCCGCAGTTCGAGGGGCAGACCAAAACCAAGCTTGGAAACGCGTCCATGCGCACGGCTGTTGCCCGCGTCGTAAACGACGAGCTGGGCACTTATTTCGAGGAAAATCCCAAAGAAGCAAGAGAGCTTATTATCAAGTGTATATCGGCGCAGAGGGCGCGCGAGGCGGCGCGCAGCGCAAGAGAGCTGACAAGGCGCAAGGGCGTTTTCGAGACCACCACTCTTCCCGGCAAGCTTGCCGACTGCACGGAGAAAAACGCGGATTACAGCGAAATTTACATCGTCGAGGGAGACAGCGCGGGCGGTACGGCGAAAATGGGCAGAGACCGTCGTTTTCAGGCAATTCTGCCTTTGCGCGGAAAGATACTCAACGTCGAAAAGGCGAGGCTTGGGCGCGTGCTGGAAAACGAGGAAATCAAGTCCATGATAACCGCCTTCGGCTGCGGGATAGGCGACGAGTTCAACGAAAGCAAATTGAGATACAAGAGGATTATCTGCATGACGGACGCGGACGTGGACGGCAGCCATATCAGAATTCTGCTGCTCACCTTCTTCTTCCGTTACATGCGCCCTCTCATAGAAAACGGGCACGTATTCATCGCGCAGCCCCCTCTTTACAAAATCACCAAGAACAAACAGGACCACTATGCCTACAGCGACAAGGAGCTGAACGAAAAGCTCGCTCTTGTTGGGCGCGGCGGAGTGGTTCAGAGATACAAGGGACTGGGCGAGATGAGCGCCGACCAGCTCTGGCACACCACAATGAATCCCGAGTCCCGCATTATGCTGCAGGTCACAATGGACGACGCCTATGAGGCGGATGAAATTTTCACCGTGCTCATGGGCGAAAAGCCCGAGCTGCGTCGTCAGTTCATCGTGGACAACGCGACGCTTGTCAAGGAGCTGGATATTTAAGGGAGAGCGCACATGGCGAAAAAAGAAGAAAAGGTCAACATAGAATATATGAAAGCCCTCGACAACGCGACCTCAATCAAGGTCAAGGTTGACGAGGAAATGAAAAAATCCTTCATTGCTTACGCTATGGCGGTAAACGTGTCCAGAGCCATACCCGACGTGCGCGACGGTCTCAAGCCCGTGCACAGGCGTATTTTGTTTGCAATGAACGACATGGGCAACACGTTCGACAAGCCCACCAAAAAGTGCGCGCGTATCGTCGGCGAGGTGCTGGGCAAGTATCATCCGCACGGAGACAGCGCCGTTTACGACGCGCTAGTCAGGCTTGCGCAGGATTTTTCCGTCAGATGTCCGCTTGTGGACGGTCAGGGCAATTTCGGCTCGGTGGACGGCGATCCCGCAGCCGCCCAGAGATATACAGAGGCGCGCCTGTCCAAAATCGCGGGCGAGCTTTTGAGAGACATAGAAAAGGAAACGGTGGACTTTTGTCCCAACTTCGACGACACGTTGAAGCAGCCTACCGTTCTGCCCAGCCGTTATCCCAACATTCTGGTAAACGGCGCGGACGGAATCGCGGTGGGCATGGCGACCAACATCCCGCCGCACAATCTCGGAGAGGTCATAGACGCCTGTCTGGCGCAGCTGGAAAATCCGGATATTTCGTTGGAGGAGCTGATGAAATATCTGCCCGCTCCGGATTATCCGACGGGAGGCATACTTATGGGCAGCGCCGCCCTGAAGGTCGCCTACAAGACGGGACGCGGCGGCGTCGTGCTGCGCGCCAAATCGGAAATCGAGGAATACGCCAACGGCACGCGCACGAGAATAGTCGTAACCGAGCTGCCTTATCAGGTCAACAAGGCGGTGCTCATCAAATCCATTGCAAGCTTGGTCAAGGACAAAAAAATCGACGGCATAAGCGATATTCACGAGGAAAGCGACCGCTTCGGCATGCGTATAGTCATAGACATCAAAAAAGAAGCAAACGCGCAGGTTGTGCTCAATTCGCTTTATAAGCATACGCAGCTTCAGGTTTCAAACGGCATCACGCTGCTCGCGCTTGCAGACGGACAGCCCAAAATCATGGGCTTGAAGGAGATTTTGTCTTACTATATCGCCCACCAGAAGGATGTAATCGTGCGCCGCACCAAATACGACCTCGAAAAGGCGGAGGAAAGGCATCACATCATCAAGGGGCTTGTAATAGCGCAGGACAACATAGACCGCGTGGTTGAAATCATCAAAAAGTCCGACGACCGCTACGACGCGCAGGAAAAGCTGATAAACGAATTTTATCTGACTGAAAAGCAGGCGGGCGCCATACTTGACATGCGTCTCGCGCGCCTGACAAGCCTTGAGGTCACAAGCCTGCACAACGAGCTAAACGAGCTTGAAAAGCTCATCGAGGAGCTGAAATCCATAATCGCCAGCCCCGTCAAGGTCGCAAACATCATCAGAACCGAGATGACGGAAATCAAGGAAAAATACGCCGACCCGCGCAGGACGGAAATAAGTCTGGATTATTCCGACATCAATATAGGCGACCTTATCGAAAAAGAGGACGTTGTGGTGAGCATGACTCATTTCGGTTACGTGAAAAGACTGCCCGTAAGCGAATATCACGCGCAGAAAAGAGGCGGCAAGGGCGTGACCGCGCACAAGCCCAAGGAAGAGGACTTTGTGGAAAACATGTTCATAACCAACACCCACGACGATTTGCTGTTCTTTACAAACTTCGGCAAGGTTTACAGCATAAAGGGCTATGAAGTGCCTGAGGCGCAGAAGACCGCGCGCGGCCGCGCGATTGTCAATCTGCTGCAGTTAGGGGACGGCGAAAAGGTCACTACCGTGATACCGCGCAAGGAAAACGCGCGAGGCTATCTGTTTATGGCAACAAAGCGGGGGCTAGTCAAAAAGACGGACATCTGTGAGTTCGACTCCATACGCAAGGTGGGAAAAATAGCCATTTCCTTAAACGACGGCGACGAGCTTGTGGGCGTGGCTTTAACCCGCGGCTACGACGAAATTCTGATTGCGTCCAGCACGGGCAAATGTATCAGATTTGCCGAGGAGGAGGTGCGCGCCATGGGGCGCGAGGCGCAGGGTGTCAGAAGCATGAAGATAGACAAGGAGGAAGCGGTTGTGGATATGACGGTCGTGAGAAGCGGCTGCGAGGTAATAACCGTTTCGGAAAACGGCTACGGCAAGAGAAGCGACATCACCGATTATCGCCTGCAGAGCCGCGCCGGCAAGGGCATCAAGGCGGGTACGTTCAATGCAAAGACGGGCAAGCTTGTAAATCTCAAGCTGGTGGAGCCGGACGACGACATAATGGTAATCGCCGACAACGGAGTGGTCATACGAATGCGCGCGCGCGACGTTTCCAAAATAGGACGCGACACTCAGGGCGTGAGAATTATGAAATTCAAGGACGACACTTCTAAGGTGGTTTGCGTCGCCAATACTCCTCCCGAAGCCGAGGAGATAGACGGCGGCGAAGAATAAAATCAGCTTCCAAAACAGCTTTATTGTTTTCTCCTTTTTGACAAGCCCCGCGCTTTGCGCGGGGCTTGTTTGATGTTTGTCGTGAAATTAATTTAAAAAAGCCGCCCGAAAGGGTGGCTTCAAGTTTATACTTTCAGATACTATAGGCTTGTCTTATGACGAACGACAAGGACGAGGCGGCTTCGAGCGTCTTTTCAGCTGTACGCTTCGGGACTCAAGACGCATACGTCGGGCAGGTTGCGATAACGCTCGTCGTAGTCAAGTCCGTAGCCTATCACAAATTCGTTGGGTATGGTGAAGCCGACGTACTTTGGCTTGAGCCGGCGCTGCCTGCGCTCCGGCTTGTCCAAAAGCGTGCATATTTCCACGCTTGCCGCGCCGCGCGTTTTGAGCAGATTGGTAAGATAAGACAAGGTTATGCCGCTGTCGACTATGTCCTCGACAATGAGCAGGTCTCTGCCCTCCACCTTGACTCCCAAATCCTTGAGCACCCTCACCTCGCCGCTGGAGGTGCTGCCGCTGCCGTAGCTGCTGATAGCCATGAAATCCAGCTCCACGTCTTCGGAAATCTGCCGCACGAGGTCGGCGAAAAACATGACGGACCCTTTGAGCACGCATACGAGCAGTGGACGCTTGCCCTTGTAGTCGCGGCTTATTTGTTCGCCTAGCTCAGCCGTGCGGTTTGCTATTTCTTCCTTTGAAATCAGAATTCTTTCGATATTGTCTTTCAGCTTCATCTTAAGCTCCGAAATTTTTATTCAAACAAATTTTACAGCACGCAGCCGCGGTTGTCAACCGTTTGCTTTTGAGAGAAGCAGTCTGAAACGTGCGCGCGCGGGTCGGCGCATGTTTTTCCGACGTTTTTTCGGTCTTTCCAGTCAAAAGCTCAAGCGTTTTTGCGGGACGCTTTAGCGACTGTTGCGCCGATAAAACGCGGTGTGACAGCTTGTCGGTCGTTAAGCCGTTTATTTCGCCGCGCCATTATTAAATCGAGTTCGATTGAAAAAAGTTTGTTTTTTGTTCGGACTGCGCTCTTGACAACTCCTAAACCGGCTTTAAAATAAAGCTGCAAGGTCACTTACACAAGGTCGCGGAAAAAACAAGGTCGCACGGACGCGGCTTTTAAACCGCAAACAGGAGGGAAAGGAAAAAATTGGCTTTACATTATATTGTCGGCAGCCTCGACAAGGAAAAAAATTTAAGGCTGACGCAGGTGCCCGAGCTCAATCAGGGGGAAAGCAGAACTACGGCATTGCGCGTGGACGTACCGCAGGAGTATGCTGATTTCGATTTTTATCTGGAGTTTTTCTGTCCTAAAAACAAAAAATTCATTGTCGGTCCGCTGGATTGGGCTACTGACACCGTCGTGGAAAATCAGCTGGAATACGTTCTGGAAAGCTGTATGCTCGCGCAGGCGGGGACGGTGTATATTCAGCTGTGCGCCCGCAGGAAGACGGACGAACAAACCGTTTTCAAATCGACACGCAGCTCCAACGCCTCTTTTTTCGTCAACAAATCCATTGACGCGGACGGAGAGCCTTACGCTTCGGATGATATGCTCGGCAGGCTGCTCGGCGCGTTTGCGGAGCTGGAAAGCGCTGCGGAAGCGCTTGACGGACATGCGCAGTCGGCTGTAGCGGCGGGCAAGTATGCCTCGGCCGTAGCGGCGCAGCTGCTGGAGGACAAGGCTGACGGTCTGTTTAAGGGCGACAAAGGCGACAAAGGAGACAAGGGGGACAAAGGCGACAAGGGCAACGTCGGCGAAAGAGGAGAAAAAGGAGAGAAGGGCGAAAAAGGTGAAAAAGGCGACAAAGGAGACAAGGGGGACAAAGGCGACACCGGCGAACCGGGAGCAGTAAAGAAGTGGTACTTTTCGACGGCTGAAATGTATGCGGATTTTTCAAATGCCGAAATACTTCTCAACGAAATCGTGGGTATAATAAGCGAGGATGACGACAACGGCAAAATTTTCGCAAAATTGTCGGACGGCTGGGCTTATGTTTCCACCTTTGTGGGAGTAAAAGGCGACAAGGGCGACAAGGGCGACACGGGGACTACGCCGATTTTTTCCGTATCGGCTGTTTCTCTGGAGCCTGATATGCCCGCAACGGTGGCTCAAAGCGGCACGGCGGAAAACCCCGTGCTTGTATTCGGACTCCCGCGCGGCGAAAAGGGCGCGGACGGCGCGAAAGGCGCCGACGGAGAAAAAGGCGAGAAGGGGGACAAAGGAGAAAAGGGAGAAAAAGGAGACAAGGGCGACACGGGCGCGGACGGCGCTGCGGGAGCTGTTCCCGAACTCAGCTTTGCCGTTACCAGCCTGCCCCCCTCCTCATCTCCCACCGTGTCGGTATCCGGAAACGCCGACAGCCCGCTTGTCACGATAGGCATACCGAAGGGTGAAAAGGGCGAAAAGGGCGACACCGGAGAAAGAGGACTGCAGGGCGTGCAGGGCAACAAGGGGGATACGGGAGACGTGGGCGCAACGCCGTCGATATCCGTCGAGGTAAACAGCATCCCTTTCAATCAGACTGCAAGCGTCGAAAAAAGCGGCACCGACCTGAATCCCGTTTTTACGTTCAGCCTGCCTAAGGGCGAACCCGCGTCCATGACGCTGGGCAATCCCGTGTCGGGCTTTCAGAACGGATACGCTCTTGTTGCGGAAAGCGGTTATCTCGGAGAAAAGCGCGTGGCGGATTTTGAGACTGTGGAAACAATAGGAACGCTGCTCAAATCCATGTTTTCCTTCAACGAAACGACCTCGACGCTGTCCATATCGTTGGATACTACGCTGTTGTGAGGTTGTGGAATGAACGCATTGTTTAATCAGAACGTCTTTTTCAACGTCAGCTTCGGCGGACACCACGTTGAACATATAAAGCTCAACGACGCGCTTGTCTGGAGCCGACCGAATTTGTTTTTCACGCAGTCGCCGGCGTCTTTGCCCCGTCCCAGACTCAAGACGGGCGACATTGCGGTTGTGGATAACCTGCGGGACGGCGAGTGGTCGCGTGCGGAGCGCGTAGCGTCGGAGGCGGAGTTTGCGCCCGCAAATCTTTCGGACGGCTTTTATCTTATTTTGGGGGAGTAAAATGGACTTAGACGAATTTCTTGCATTTTTGCGGTCGGGCTATGATTACGGAACGGGCGTCGCTGTGCCGTTCAAGGAGGATTTCGTACAAAGAGTGGGGACGCTTTTTGCTGAAACGCAGCCGACCTCCGCGCATCTTCAGCAGCTTGCCAACATGACGAATATGGTCAAATCGGCGGTCAAAACTCAGTTTGCAAATAAGGAGGCTTTGGTGGAGAGCGGCGAGCTGGATTTGAGCAAGGCAAGCGTTTACGATTTCGTTTACGCTTATGTAACGCTGGGCAGGGCATATCTTGAAAATCAGCTGCTTTTAGCGCCTGTTTTCAACGAAACGGACAACAAGCTGGAATTTTTTACGGACGGCGGTTCGGGAGAAAAAAAGTTCGAGTTAAACGTGCCTGAGGGGTTTTATACTGCGGACTATGTTGCCAAGCTCGAGCTGCTGTACCGCGCAAGCAAGGATCAGACGGAGGCTTATATGTACACGCGTCCCGCCGACGACACCGGCGGCGAAAGTAAAGTAATTTACAACAGCTTGGCGGAAAATATGCCCTTTGAAATGGACGGTCCGGAAAATCTGCGCGTCAATTCGCGCGTGATGAGCGTAGACCTTCTTTCCTGCAACAAAACGGGAATCGCCGAGTTTCTTAACGCTTATCCGCGCTGCAAGCGCTCCGTAAACAAGCTGCGGACAGCTCTGGGACTGCCTGCCGTTCCGTTGTTCAACATTTCTGCGGTTTTCGTAAACGGACTTATTGAAGCGGTGCAGAAAGTGGTGGACACGCCCTCGCTGCTGGAGACATTCCATGCTCAGATGAATATTTCCGCCACAATAAAATTCGTGAAAGACAATCCCGACAGCTGCGCGTTTCATTATGTAAACAGATATGCGGCGATTTCTGTTCCCTGCGATTGGGGCGGCGAGTATCCCTATTTGTGCAGGGTGTCCGACGGCAAAGCGGAAAAGATTGACAGTCCCGTTTATATTTACGACGGCTCGGATTTCGTATCCGCAGACTGAATTTTTCGCGCAGAATTGCGGCTGCAGCGGCTGCGCGCCCTTCCTTTCGGGAAGGGCGCGTTTTTCGTGGGAATAAAAATAAAGTCAGTCTTGCATAACTCTCGAAAAAAATTGTCCACAAACGTTTTTGCAGCCGTTACTTTGCCTGAAATAAGTCGGCGTAAAAATGTGAAAACATTGCTTTTTCATGCTGCGCGCCCCCCTGCCGGCAACGAAAAAATACGCCGGAATAGAGGAGGTTATCCACTTATCCACAAAAATCCCCCATAGTTATCCACAATTTCGGCGGAATATTTATTCACTGTCGGTTATTCGGGAGTTTTGTATTTTTCGGACGCGGCTGCTTTTTGGAGATTGATGAAACGCGAAAAGCAAGAAAGCGCGGTCTCTTAAAAGCTATGATTTTTGTTGCGGAGCAATGGTTTGAAATCCGTTGTTAAAAGCCGAGATTTGTGTTAAAATATGCGTTGGACAATTTTGACGGAAAGGGAGTCTTTTTATGATCAGAACACGTTTTGCGCCCAGCCCTACGGGCTATCTGCATATAGGCGGCTTGCGCACCGCGCTTTATTCTTATCTTTACGCCAAAAAGACGGGCGGCAAATTCATTTTGCGGATTGAGGACACGGACAGGGAGAGGCTTGTTGACGGCAGCGTGGAAAACATCCTCAAGACCATGAAGGAGACGGGGCTGATTTACGACGAGGGACCGGACGTCGGCGGAGCTTACGGACCGTATGTTCAGAGCGAGCGCAAAAACGATTATATGAAATACGCTTTGCAGCTTGTGGAGCAGGGGGACGCGTATTTTTGCTTTTGCACAAAAGAGCGTCTGGAGTCGCTGCCCGACATAAACGGCGCGCGACGCTATGACAGGCACTGCCTTTCTTTGTCTAAGGAGGAGGTCGCAGCGAGAGTTGCGGCGGGGGAGCCGTACGTAATCAGACAAAAGATGCCCGACGAGGGAGTGAGCAGCTATGTCGACGCGGTGTTCGGCGAGATATCCGTCGAAAACAAGGAGCTTGAGGACAACATCCTTATCAAGTCGGACGGCATGCCCACCTACAATTTCGCAAACGTCGTCGACGACCATCTCATGAACATAAACTGCGTTATGCGCGGCATGGAATATCTGTCAAGCACGCCCAAATACAACTTGCTTTACGACGCTTTCGGGTGGGAGCGTCCGCTTTACGTGCACATGCCCCCCATCATGCGCGACGCGAGGCACAAGCTGAGCAAGCGCGACGGCAGCGCAAGCTACGAGGATTTGCTTGAAAAGGGTTATCTTAAGCCGGCAATCATCAATTACATCGCGCTTCTCGGCTGGTCGCCCAAAAACGACAGGGAAAAGCTTTCCTTCGACGAGCTGAAGGAGCTTTTCTCCATAGAGGGCATAAACAAATCGCCCGCCATTTTCGACGAGCAGAAGCTCAAATGGCTCAACGGTCTATATATAAAGGAAATGACTCCCGACGAGTTTCGCGCCGCAGCCTCGCCTTATCTGGACAAAAGCAAGGTCGCGGGCAAATATGATTACGCAAAGCTGTGCGCTTTGATTCAGGGCAGAGTAGAGGCGTTGACCGAAATTCCCGAAAAGGTGGATTTTCTGGAGGAATTCGGCGAATTCGACAATGCGCTGTATTTCAACGCAAAGCAGAAGTCCGACGCCGGGATTGCAAAAAGCAATCTGCCCGCCATAGCGGCTTTGCTGGAAAAGCTGCCGGAGGACAAATGGGAGAACGCCGAGCTTTACGCCGCGCTCAAGCAGCTGGCGGCGGACATGGGCGTGAAAAACAGCCAGCTGCTGTGGCCGATGAGAGTTGCGCTGAGCGGCAGAGAAAGCACTCCCGGCGGAGCGACGGAGCTTGCCGAGCTTTTGGGCAAAACGGAAACGCTCAGGAGACTTGCTTTTTCTCTTTCCAGACTTTAAAAAAACAGAACGCCGTATCCGGATTAACGGATACGGCGTTTTTTTTTATGCGGATACGGCAAAGCGTTTTGCGGCTGCTCGAAGCTTTTTGACCGAATAAGGATTAACTCAAATGCGTTAAAATGTGCAATCTCCGGGCGGCTTGTCAGGCTCGGAAAATCAACGTCATTTCATAGATTTGAGCAGAGTCAAAAGAGCGGCTTTTTGTTCATTGTTCAAATCGACGACATGCTTGATGATTTCCGCGTCGATGTGCGGATTTTCATCCTGCTTGTCCTCTGCGAAAAATTCAGCCAGAGAAATGCCGAAAGCGTTGCAAATTGCGCGCAAAGTTGAAATTTTCGGCTCCGTTTTGCGCGCGTAAAGGTTGTTTAGGGTGGATTGCGTAAGCAAGGCTTCCATAGCAAGATTGTTTATCGACCAGCCTCTCTCCTTGCGCAGCTTTTCAATTTTTTCTAAAACTTCCATACCTATGCTTCTCGACCTTCTTTCATTTTATAATAAATTTAAGATAAAATTTAACTCAAAATAGTTGACAGTTAAACTCAAATGAGTTAAAGTAATTGCGTAAAAGGCTGATTGCTGCCGTTTTGCGTGGATTTTTACTCATTTTCGGAAAATCGAGGTAAATATCCGTTTCGCAAAGCGTAGAAATCCGCTTTATGTTTCAGATACAAAATAATTATTGGCAAAAGGAGAAATTAAAATGTATCAAAAAAGCAGATCAAAATTCGGTAAATTGCTACTGCTGTTGTTGATAATCTGTTGCGCGATAGTTTTGGCTTTAGGTCTGTCGGCATGCTCCGGAGACGTGAAGGGCATTTCTTCCGCGGTTGTCAACGACAAGGGAGAGCTGGTCATTACCTATACCGACGGCACGAGCGACAATCTCGGCGTTGTTGTCGGCGACAAGGGCGAACAAGGTGAAAAGGGTGAAACCGGAGCGCAGGGACCTCAGGGTGAGCAAGGCGAAAAGGGTG